>WBZM01000092.1_pt1 | contig 149513 bp, 116 predicted proteins | sample 5204271 | NCBI WGS metagenome assembly WBZM01 (sample SAMN12344346, study PRJNA552823) | activated sludge metagenome | biome: Activated sludge suspended growth; feature: Nitrification reactor; material: Wastewater; isolation source: activated sludge from nitrification reactor of wastewater... | reverse complement strand
CAAAGCTCCAAGGCACAGGAAAATAAAATTCACAAACACTAAAATGATACTAAATGTCATCATATTTTTTTGTGACTCACCAACATTCCTGCAACTAATATTTTTCTGCATCATTTCCTGGTCAAGTCCTGTCATAGCAATGGCAATAAACATACCTCCAAAAAAATGTTTCGGAAAAAACACTTTCGACTTCCAGTCCCAAACAAAAATATCTGAATATGGACTTGACTTGATTGAAGAAAGCACATCAGCAAAACTGAAATTAAGCTCTTTGGCAATCAGATAAACAGAAATCAAAAGCGAAAGCAACATAAAAGTTGTTTGCAATGAATCTGTCCACACAATTGTTTTTACACCACCTTTAAATGTATATGCAAGTATCAGTAAAACAAACACCAATACAGTCACCCAGAAAGGGACACCCCAGGCCTGAAAAATAAATAACTGCAACACATATACTACAATGTACATTCTGAACGAAGCACCAACAACACGCGAAAGAATAAAGAAGAAGGCACCCGTCTTGTAAGTTTTTTCTCCAAGCCTTGACTTCAGATAAACGTAAATTGAAGTCAGATTCATGCGGTAATAGACTGGTAACAATACAAAAGCAATGACAGCATATCCTAGCAAATAACCAAGCACCATTTGGAAATATGAAAAACCTCCTGTGCCAACATCACCGGGCACTGACATAAATGTTACACCTGATAACGATGCACCAATCATTCCATATGCAACCACATACCATCGTGAACTTCTGTTACCAACAAAATAACTCTGATTGTCGGCATTACGAGAAGTGTAAAAAGTAATTGCAAACAGCAGGACGGTATAAACCAAAACCACTGATAAAATTAATGCTGGACTCAAATGTTTTAAATTTAGAATACAAGAATAACTGTTTGAAAACCTTTGACAACGCAAGCAAGATGGTATTTTTAAACAACGTATATTTGACAACATCATTTAAATTTACCTCAGGTGGAACAGTATCCGTCACGTATATTAGAAGAGGCAGTTAACGAACTTTCGCGTCTGCCCGGCATTGGTCGTAAAGGTGCTTTGCGTCTTGCATTGCATTTGCTTAAGCAGAACCCTGCCGATGTACAGCGTTTGGGTAATGCTGTAATACAATTACGTTCATCGGTAGTTTACTGCCAGCAATGTCATAATATTTCTGAAAATTCTTTATGTGCCATCTGTACAAATCCAAGACGTGATAACAGTGTGATTTGTGTTGTGCAGGATATTAGAGATGTTATGGCAATTGAAAACACAGCACAATTTAATGGTATGTATCATGTTCTTGGCGGCATTATTTCTCCAATGGATGGTATTGGCCCTTCGCAACTGAATATTGATTCGTTGGTTGAAAAAACTACTAACGGAATTATTAACGAAGTAATAATGGCGCTAAGTGCTACCATGGAAGGTGACACAACTGTGTTTTATATCTCCAAGAGATTAAAAGACGCTGATGTTAAGATTACAATACTTGCACGAGGCGTTGCCATTGGGGGCGAATTGGAATTTGCCGATGAGGTGACATTGGGCCGCTCGCTAATTAACCGTGTACCTTACGAAAATACATTAGTAAAATAACTGCCAATTATTCATTGGCCATTAATCTTTACAAATTTCCTCTCAATGCCTGTTCGCGCTCAATTGCTTCAAAAAGAGCTTTGAAGTTTCCTTTTCCGAAAGATTTAGCACCGCAACGCTGAATGATTTCAAAAAATACTGTTGGTCTGTCCTGAACAGGCTTGGTGAATAACTGAAGCAGATAACCTTCGTCATCACGATCAACTAAAATATTCAGTTTCTTAATGGTAGCAACATCTTCGTTAATTTTCCCAACACGATCCCAAACTTCTTCATAATAAACCTCAGGTACATGTAAGAACTCCACTCCCCTATTTCGTAATTCTGTTACCGTTGTAATAATATCATCAGTAGCAATAGCAACATGCTGCACTCCTGCTCCATGATAAAATTCAATGTATTCTTCAATCTGTGATTTGCGTTTGCCATCTGCAGGCTCATTTATCGGGAATTTAATATAACCGTTACCATTACTAACCACCTTACTCATTAAAGCAGAATATTCTGTTGAAATATCGCTATCATCAAAGGTAATTAGCAACTTAAATCCCATAACATCTTCATAAAATTTAACCCACTCATTCATGCGCCCCAGTTCAACATTGCCCACGCAATGATCAACATGTTTTAGCCCAACAGAAGTTGTTTTTACACTGCTCTTAGCCGGAGAATATCCCGGCAAAAATGCCCCTTTGTAATTTTTTCTTTCTACAAATTTATGTACAGTATCACCATAGGTATGAATGGCAGAAATTTTTACTTCGCCAAACTGGTCACTCATAACAGTAGGTTGTGTGTGTGCTTTTGCACCCCGGCTCATAGTTTCGTAGAATGATTTTTCGGCATCATCAACCCAAATAGCTAAAAACTTAACACCATCGCCATGTTGTGCTACATGTCTTGTAATCTCACTATCAGGATGCATGGCACTTGTCAACACCAAGCGTATTTTACCTTGCTGTAATACATACGATGCTCTGTCACGAACACCGGTTTCAGGCCCTGAATAGGCTATTAATTCATAGCCCCAGGCCATCTGATAATAATATGCAGACTGCTTGGCATTGCCTACATATAGTTCTACGTGGTCGGTTCCGTTTAAAGGAAGAAAATCTTCTGCCATTTTGATTTAATATTAGAATGAGAGACAAAAGTAATCATTTTTAAAATGAAAGTATATAAAGGTTTTATTAAAGTTTGACACAATAATTCATATAAATTCGCACTCTTAAAGTTTTGTTTTAAAATCAGTTCTTCTTGGGAAGTATTTTTATTGGATTATATCGTTTGTTTGTAAGAAAGACTATCCTGTTTTCAGGTTTTGTTCTGTTAGTTGCTGCTGTTAGCATAGCAGGAATTAAAAGGCTCAACATTACTGAAAACATATTTGCCATTCTTCCAAAAGGTCAGGAGTTTCAGAAATTCAACACTCTTCTTGAATCAAAAAATATTTCTGATCAGGTAGTATTTTCTTTATCTTTAGCAAAAGACTCAAACCCTGATGAGTATGCTGAGGTGGCAGAGCATATTAAAAGCACTTTAGATTCGGTTTCCAATAATTTATTGACAGACATTGTTGCAATAAGACCCGATGTACAGCAGGAAGTTTATGATTACTATTTTTCGCATTTTCCACTGCTGATTGACAGCAATTATTATTCATTGATTGCAAAAAGGACAGAGAATGATTCAATCACTGTTTCAATAAAAAGCGATTACGAAAAGCTTACCAATCCATCCGGTTTATTTATCAAACAATTCATTCTGAATGACCCTTTAGGTATTACGGCTGAATATTTTAAACAATTAGGCATCATAGGCAACAGCAGTAATTATATTGTTGAAGATGGTATCATTTTTACTCCGGGCAAAAAAGCTATCCTCATTACCGGCCGCCTGAATTATGACAGTCGCAATACTGAAAAAAACATCCAACTAAGCAACCTACTTACTGCTGCAGAAAAAAAATGGAATACTGAAAACTCAGAATACAAATTATCACACTTCGGTACTTTTGAAATTGCAGCACAAAATGCTGTGCAGATAAAGAAAGACACCAACCTGACCATGATTCTTTCCTTATCACTAATCATGCTCATCCTGATTTTATATTACCGAAAGCTTAGCATTCCAGTTCTATTTATTCTGCCTGCAGTATTTGGTGGCATGATAGCACTTGGAATGATGGGATTTCTTCGTCCTGAAATTTCAGCCATTTCATTGGCAACTGGAGCTATTGTTATTGGAATCATACTTGATTATTCATTTCACTTTTTTACACATCTTCAGCATACCAAGTCCATTGAGGAGACTTTAAAAGAAATTACTGTGCCGCTGCTTACAGGAAGTGTAACAACTGTATTAGCACTTCTTGCGTTAAACTATACGAACTCTGTTGTCTTGGGAGATTTTGGACTTTTTGCATCAATGGCATTAGCAGGTTCAGCATTTTTTACTCTTGCAGGACTACCTGTTATAATAACTTTAACCCGCTTTGATTACACACAACATAAACCCATTAAGTGGTTTAAGATTCCAACCATCAATCCATCAATAGTAAAATTTACCATTGTCGCCATCTCACTGATTACCGTTTATTTTTATTTTGAAGCATCAAACATTCGTTTCAACAGCGATGTGGAAGCTTTAAGTTTCCATCCTGCTGAATTGAAAAATAAAGAAGCTGAGTTAACGGGTATTAATCCATCAATTGAAAAAAAGATATATCTGATTGCCTCCTCTGAAAATTATGAATCTGCAGTTGCTGCAAACTACAAAGCAGGAACATTAATAAAGAATCTGACTACACACGGCATCATCAAAAACACTTTGTCCACAGCAGATTATTTTATTCCTGATACACTATTACAGCAACGTCATGATAGATGGAAACATTATTGGCAAGAAAATAAGGTGCGTGTAAACAATCAAATCAGTCATGCTGCAAGTGAAGCCGGTTTCAGTGAAAATGCGTTTGCCCCATTTCAAGAATTGATTGAAAATAACACCTATCAACCATTTTCAAAAGATTTATTGAAAACAATGGGCTTAGACTTAATGGTTGATTCAAATTCCAGAGAATCAGTCTTTATTTCATCATTTACAGTGTCAACAGCACAGAAAGACTCTGTTAAAGCATTATTTAAAGATATCCCACAACTGACAGTTTTTGACCGAAGCGAAATGGCATCATTGCTGCTTGAGTCTGTTCGTAGCGACTTCAACTACCTTCTGTATCTTACTGCAGGTATGGTGTTTTTTACCTTACTGATTATTTATGGCCGCATTGAACTTACTCTACTTGCGTTTATGCCAATGGTAGTAAGTTGGATTTGGATTTTAGGAATGTCATCAATGCTTAATATTGAATTTAACTTTGTAAATATTGTTATTACTACATTTATTTTCGGATTGGGTGACGATTTCAGCATTTTTGTTACGGATGGTTTACTGCATCGTTACAAATTCAGAAAAGATAATTTAAAATCTTATCAGGCAGCAATTTTATTATCAGCCTTGACAGTAATTGTAGGAACCGGTGTATTGTATTTTGCAAAGCATCCTGCTATTCACTCTATCGCAGCATTAAGTGTTATAGGCATTACCTGCATTTTACTGATTTCATTTCTTGTGCAACCATTTATTTTTAATCTCTTTGTAGAACGCAGAATCAGAAATGGACACAATCCTATTTCATTTCTGCAACTATTCATGTCCATTTTTTGTTTCAGTTATTTTATTTCCGGCTGCCTTTTATTTTATCCTGTTCTGTTGCTCATCACTATTTTTCCGGCACCCGTTAAAGTCAAAAGAAAGGTTGTAAATTTTCTTACTTCAAAGTTTGCTGCATCAGTTCTGTATTCAGGTATTCATGTAAAAAAGAAATTTTACAATCTTGATCAACTTGATTTTAAAAAGCCTTCAATTATTATTGCCAACCACTCCTCTTTCCTTGACATTATGATAATGCTTATGCTGAATCATAAAGTAATTATCATGGCTAAAGATTGGGTTTATCGTTCACCGTTGTTTGGAATGGTGGTGCGCTATGTTGGCTATATTTTTTCTGAAGATGGAACAGAGGAGAACATAACCAACATAAAAGCTAAAATGAATGAAGGTTATTCCATTATGATTTTCCCTGAAGGCTCTCGTTCATCTGATGGCAATCTTAATCGTTTTCATAAAGGTGCATTTTATCTTGCAGAGAAACTTAATGCCGATATTCAACCGGTAATGATTCATGGTGCAGGTGATGTCTCGCCAAAGAATGAGATGATGGTTAAAGATGGCACCATAAATGTAAAAGCATTATCAAGAATATACGCAAATGATTTGACTTGGGGTAACGATTACAGAAGCAGACAAAAATCAATTACATTATATTTTAAAGAACAATATAAAAAGTTTAAAGACGAGCGGGAAGATGCAGACTATCTCTGGCGTAAAATTTATTACAACTATATTTTCAAAGGTCCGGTCTTAGAGTGGTATGGCCGCATTAAATGGAATCTGGAAAAGAAAAATTATGACTTCTACAACAGTTGTATTGGAAACAGATTATTGATTACAGACCTTGGTTGTGGTTATGGATTTATGGACTTGTTTCTTCATTATAAAAATGTTGAAAGAAAAATTGTCGCGGTAGATTATGATGAAGACAAGATTGCCATTGCATCAAATGTTTGGAATAAGAACAACAACTTACAATTTAAATCGGAAGATATTACAAAAACAGATATACAATCGTCTGATGTAATTTTTCTTAACGATGTTTTGCATTATTTAAAAACAGAAAGCCAGGAATTGGTATTACAGAAATGTGCACAAGCCCTGCTACCCGAAGGAATAATTTTTATTCGTGATGGCATATCAGATGACATTAAACATGAAAATACTAAATTTACAGAGTTATTGTCAACAAAACTTTTTTCATTTAATAAAAAGACAAATGATCTCAATTTTTTCAACGCTGACTTTATTTATCAATTTGCAAAAAAACACAATCTGAAAGTTGAAGAACATAAACATTCCAACAAAACATCAAACCGGCTTTTTGTACTTAGCAAATGAAAATTAATGAGAATATAAATTACGACTTTGCAATTATCGGAGGAGGGTTTGCCGGCATGGTTTGTGCATATATTCTTGCTAAAGAAGGCTTCAAGGTTGCTTTGCTTGAAAAAAACATTCAGTTAGGTGGAAGCCTTCAGATTTTCAGTCGTGACAAAAAAATTCTTGATACCGGTCTCCATTATATTGGCGGTTATGATGAAGGACAAAATCTTAATAAGTTATTTAATTATTTTGGCCTAAAAGACACTTTACAAACAGTTAGAATGAATGAGGATGGCTATGACTACATCAGTTTTAATGATGGCAGAAAATATGCACATGCTATGGGTTATGAAAATTTCATCAGTTCACTATGTAAAGATTTTCCGGACGAGGAACATGCCATAAACCTTTTTTGCTGCAAAATACAGGAGTACTGCCATAGGTTCCCATTATACGACCTGAATAATAATATTGCTGATGGTTACTTTAGCGAAGACCTGAGAAATGAAAATGCATGGGAGTATATTTCATCAATAACAACCAATAAAACATTGCAAAATGTATTGGCAGGAAACAATATGCTGTATGCAGGTGTCAAGGAAAAGACACCTTTGTTTGTTCATGCATTAATCTTCAATAGTTATATCTGTGGAAGCTATAAGATTGTTACAGGTGGTGCACAATTAATCAAACAATTTTCAAAAAACATACGTAAAGCCGGTGTTGACATCTACACGCATAAACAAGTTACAGGAGCAACATTCGGTACTGACAATAAAATTTCTCAACTGCTATTTGATAATGGGGATAAAATATCTGCAAAAAATTATATTTCTGCAATTCACCCTAACGAAACTATTTCACTTTTTGGTGCGAAGCGCTTTTCAAATGCATGGGTTAAGAGAGTAAGCCGATTGGAACAAACCATATCTGCATTCCTCCTACAAATTACTTTTAAACCAAAATCATTTCCCTATCTCAATTACAATATCTATCATTTTTTTAATGATGACGTTTGGGAAACGATTAATTATACAGAAGACAACTGGCCTTTAGGCTTCTTTGTTTCCACTCCTGTTCCATTAGACAATTCAGAATTTGCTGAATCAATTTCTGTAATGTGCTATATGAAATCTGATGATGTTGCCCAATGGAAAGATAGTTTCAATACTACAACACACCCATCTGAACGCTGTGAAAGTTATCAGGCTTTTAAAAGACAAAAGGAAGAAAAGGTTTTGGCTAAGTTAGAAACGCTATTTCCTGAAATTAGAAATGCCATGTTGAATGTTTATAGTTCAACACCACTGACTTTTAAGGATTACACTGCAAGTACTGATGGTTCCATTTATGGAATATTAAAAAACAGTCACTCGCCTTTGGCAAGTATGTTACAACCAAAAACAAAAATCCCGAACCTTTGGCTATCAGGGCAAAACATAGTCTTTCATGGCATTTTGGGAACAGCAATAAGTGCGCTTCTGACATGCTTTGAATTTACAGACAAAAAAGAACTGTTAAATAAAATTAATCCTAAAAAAAATCATATACAAACTTAAAAGGCAAATAAGGTTTACTATTAAATTTGCTGCGCAATAAAATTTTTAACAACCTATAAATGGAGAATGTAGATGTACTGATTATTGGTGCAGGCCCTTCCGGTTCTGTTGCCTCTGCCTATCTGAACAAACAAAACATAAAAGTGCTTGTGCTGGAAAAGCAAAAATTTCCTCGTTTTGTAATTGGTGAAAGTTTATTGCCGCACTGCATGGACCATCTCTCAGAGGTTGGATTTATAGACAATATCAAGAAACATGGATTTCAGGAAAAGACAGGTGCTGCATTTTATAAAGGGAAACATAAGACAGAGTTTTACTTTAACGATCAGTTTAGCAAAGGCTGGTCGTGGACATGGCAGGTAAAACGTGCTGATTTTGACAACATACTTATTTCAACAGCTATTGAACAAGGTGTAGAAGTAAAATTTGAATGTGAAGTAAATTCCGTTGATGCTTCTTCTGCAAGTGAACAAACAACAACCTATACGGATAAATCCGGAAAGACGCATACTGTTAAATCGAAATACATCATTGATGCAAGCGGATATGGTCGTGTGCTACCTCGTTTATTTAAGTTGGAAGAACCTGTGAGCACTCCGCCACGCGGTGCTGTCTTTTGCCATATTCATGACACCAAACGAACCAAAGCAGCAGGTACCAATATTTTTGTTCATTCATTTAATGAAAACAGTGCCTGGATTTGGGCTATTCCCTTCAGTGATCAAACTACTTCTGTAGGGGTGGTAAGTAATGTTGAGTTGGTTGATGAGTTTGCTGCAAATAACGGTGCAAAGTTTTTGAATCATATCAGAACATTTGGTGATTTAGCAGGAAGGTTTGAAAATGAACAGTTGGTTTTTGAGCCTCGCACAATCCATAATTATGCTGTACGATCAAAACAGTTGTTTGGCCCCGGATATGTTCTTTGCGGTAACAGCACTGAATTTTTAGATCCCGTATTTTCATCAGGTGTGACACTTGCAACAGGATCAGGATTACTGGCAGCCAAGCTGACAGAAAAGGTATTGAACGGTGAGCAAGTTAATTGGGCAGAAACGTATGAAGAAAAATTACGTAGAGGAATAGATGTTTTCAGAACCTTTGTGTTAGGATGGTATAATGGTGATCTGCAAACTATCATTTATTCTGATGACATTGACTCAAACATAAAAAAACAAATTTGTTCAGTTCTGGCCGGATATGTTTGGGATACAGAAAATCCTGTAGTTAAAAAGCATAAAACACTGATACCTACTCTTGCAGAAGTTATCAGAATAAAAGAAAAGCAAGCTTAATTTTTCAGAAGAATTTCCTGACTTTTTGCCTTATCCAGTTGTTGTTGCTTACATGCTTCAATGCAAAATTTATCAGCCACTCTCTTTCTGCTGTAATTCGTTGCAACCAATGCTGAATACGCAAATCACCTAAGAGTTTACTATATACCATATTATCGTATTGTACATTGAAAGATTGCGTAAAGTTGTTCGCCTGAAAACTATTGATGATATGTAAGGCAGCCATTCGCCCGCTTATCATTGCATTACCTATACCCTCTCCTGTTGCGGGATTGATAAGCGAAGCTGCATCACCACAAAGTAAAAATCTTTGTCCTGAAATGGGATTCTTGCGTCCACCGCAAGGTAACCCGAATCCTGAAATAACACCATCAATAGTTGCCTGACTAAAGCGGGGGCTAATGGCTTTATCTTTATGAATAATCTCTTTTAAAGCTTCCTTTAAATCTATTCTACGATTTGTGATAAAACGATTAACCATGCCAAAGCCAACATTAGATTGATTTTCCGGAAGGGGAAAAATCCAGAAATATCCGGGCATATAGCCCTTGATAATATGAATCTCGAGCATTTTATGTTCAAGGTCAGCAACATTACTGTAGTATGCACGGACAGCTGCAATATTTTCTTTTTTATTGATAAATGGTTGAGCAAGATTCTTTCTGACAATGGAGTTTGCACCATCGCAACCGACAATTACCTGACCTTCAATCGTCCTTCCATCAGCTAACCTAACGGTGACGTCAGTTGCGCTGTTTACAATAGATTCAACTGATGCATCACCAATAAAACTAACATGACTGTTGCATTCTTTTACCATGTTAAAAAGAAAATGATCGAAATGTAAACGCTTGGCAGCATGACCTTTTGTGACAAATGACAGGTCGAATGACGTTTTATCAGGTGCAATAAAGCGGCAACCTTCTACCTGAACTTTTTCTGTAAAATGTTGTAAGAATTTTTCGTTGAGCGAACCATCAATGCTCTTAAGCACACGTTGCACATTGGAAGGAATGGCATCACCACAAACTTTGTCACGAGGAAAAGTGGCTTTATCAATCCAAACAATGTTAAGGCCGGCATCTTTTAGTGCCATTACACATGCAGAACCTGCAGGCCCAGCGCCAATGATAATTACATCTGTTTTGATGTCTTACCTTATTTCATGTTGTGAAAAACACTTTGCACGTCTTCGTCATCCTCGAGTCTGTCAATGAGCACTTGAATTTTTTGTTCCTGCTCTTCTGTTACTTCCGTAAGCGTTAATGGTACACGTGTAAGTTCACTGTTGATAATTTCAATGTTGTGGTCTTCAAGAACTTTTGTCATCGCACCAAAATCTTCAAAGTTGCAATACAGATATATAAATCCGTCCTCTTCCCAAATCTCAATCAGACCGAAGTCTATCAGTTCCAGTTCAAGGTCTTCAATATTTTTTCCTTCAGCAGAAAACTTAAACAAACCACGTCTTTCAAACATAAATGCAACAGAGCCTGATGTACCGAGGTTGCCTTCTTCTCTGTTGAAATGCATTCTGATATTGGCAACGGTACGTGTTGGATTATCCGTAGCACATTCTACTAAAATAGCCACGCCAAAAGGTGCATACCCTTCGTAAGTTATCTCCTCATAATCTTTCATGTCTTTGCTCGAAGCACGTTTAATGGCAGCATCTACCCTGTCTTTGGGCATATTTAAACTCTTGGCATTTTGCATCACTTGCCTGAGCTTGGCGTTATGATGTGGGTCGGGGCCACCTTGTTTAACAGCAATTGCAATTTCTTTTCCTATACGTGTAAAGGCCTTAGCCATTTTAGCATAGCGTGCAAACATTTTATGTTTTCTCTTTTCAAAAATTCGTCCCATAATGTTAAATGGTTTGCTGCAAAAATACACTTCTGAAAAAACTAACAGTAAAATATTCATAAATGTGTCATAGAATAGCTGTAAATTTGCATTCTGTTCTTTGATAAATATGGGGCCGAAAGGTTTCGACAGTGTGCGTAATAAATACGTAAGCATGCCGGGTGCTGTGAGAACGACCCGTAAATCCCGATTCACAACTCGCTTAAATGGCGAAACAAACTACGCGCTTGCGGCTTAATTCTTCCAAGAAGAATTGCCTAATGCTGCCACAAGGTGGTAGCACAAGCTGTCCTACGCAGACTTAAGTTCATAGCGTTTGCGAATTGGGCATCATAGATATGAACTGGCTGTTGTTGTGCTCTGGTGCAACAGTAAGAAAACAAGAGCTAAGGATAAATTCGACCTGCAGGTAGTCTTTTTTTATCCCTACAATTAAATACCGGCTAAGCATGTAGAAAGTGTATGGATTCCATATCTGGACGTGAGTTCAAATCTCACCGGCTCCACTTTTTTTGTATAACAAATGAGGAGTTAAATGTGATGAAGTGAGGAGTGATGAGATGAAAAATAAAAAAACTCCTGCTTTAGCTGATAACTAAGCATGATTTGATTTCTGTTGCTTATGATATAAAATCTCGAGAATAGAGCCGTTACTCTTTTAAAAAAATTAAAATCCACTTTAATACATAATTCTGAATACTACAATCTGCATTGCAATTGTGTCAAGCGCATAGAGGTTATTAGGCTCAAACAGTAATGAAACTTCTGAATCCCCTTGCTGCATAATAGGATTCTGCACCATTATGATAAGTAAAAACATGTTGGTAGCGACAATCTCCAAAGATGGCGCCTCCTAAAATGCGAATAGGATGCGGTGTAAGTAACCACGAAGATGTTTTAAGGTCAAATTTGCCAAGTGTTTGCAGAAATTTATATTGTTCTTCCGACAATATTTCAACACCCATTTCAGCAGCTAATCCAAGTGCACTTCCTTTTGGTTTATTTTCTTTACGGTCGTCTAATGCTTTATTGTCATAGCAAAGACTTCTTCTGCCTGTTGGACTCTCCGGGGAACAGTCAAAGAAGGTAAATTGACCTGTTTTTTTATCGAACGAAACAACATCGGGTTGCCCACCTGTTTCTTCCATTTTCCAAAGTATGCTAAGTGTAGAAGAGGATTTTTTTAGTACTGTTTCTACATTACCCCATTGCAATCCTTTATGACGTTGCATGTTTTCCGCAAATCTGTTTTCTAAAGTAGTCAGGAGTTGTTTTGTTTGTACTGATGATAATTTCATACGTATTAAAAACTTGATTTTATGTTTGATGAAAACTGTTTATGGGTTGTGAAATTAAAAAAATATCTTTTGAATTTTGCTGGCGTACAAATACAATCAATATAGATTGATAAAAACTCTGATACAGCAAAATAATTATTTACTATCAAGTATCAGGTCGGTTAATTTGCACTTTGTTGTAAAGTTTCCAAATAGAACAGTTGCATTTTCCTGATCAATAGACTGAACTATGCCTGACACTTTCCCATTATAAAGTTTCACAACAGCACCATTTATAATACGCGGATCAATTGTTCTTTGAACTACCTTTTCTTTTTTCTTGTTTTTAAGCCCTGCTTCAGAGAGAAACTTTTCAATTACTGTCTTTTTATTCTTTGCCTGTTTTAGGTCTAATGCAAATTTCTTAATTCTTGCCTCGGCCTTTCTATCAAGATTTTCCTGATGACTGCGTAAATGTTGCTGAAGGCTGTTCTTGAGATTTTCGTTTTTATAAATCAGCTCATCATTCTGCTTTATGAGCGTGTTTAGTGTTTTTTCTTTTTGAAGAACAGTCTTTAGCTTTTCTTCAATCACTATTTTGTCCTTTTCAACTTTAGAAAGTAATTTTTCAAGTAGCATGTGTGTCTTCGGCACTTTTGACCGTGCGCTGTTGATGATTTGTTGTGGTAACCCACTACGTTCCGCCACAATAAAGGTATAAGAACTGCCAGGCTTTCCAACTTGCAGTTGGAAGAGTGGTTTCAGATTACGCTTGTCAAACAACATGGAACCATTAATAAAGCCTTGCACTTTATCTGCAAGTACTTTCAGATTCATATAGTGTGTAGTTACAATTCCAAACGAGCGGTTTAGGTTTAATGCTTCAAGCATAGCTTCAGCCAATGCGCCTCCAAGTTGAGGATCGGTACCACTACCAAGCTCATCAATCAGAAAGAGTGATTTACTATCAACCTGCTCAAAAAAAACTTTCATGTTTTTTAACCGTGAACTATATGTACTTAATTCGTATTCGATAGATTGAGAGTCGCCAATATCAATGAGAAGTTTATTGAAAACACCAACTGATGTTCCTGCTTTTGCAGTGATATGAATGCCGGACTGAGCCATGATAAGCAAAAGTCCAACGGCTTTCATACAGACTGTTTTACCTCCGGCATTAGGTCCGCTGATGATTAATATTCTCCTGTCGTGATTTAGATGAAGTGAAAACGGTACAACACTTTTCTGAACATCCTTTTGCTGAATTAATAATATCGGATGCGAGGCATTTACAAGATTTATCTCAGGCTTACTCGTGATTTCAGGTTTGATGGCACGATAGTTCAATGCAAAAAGTGCTTTGGCATGATGCATATCCATTTGAGTGAGGATAAATGCATATTGCTGAAGTGTGGAATAATAATTCCGTAGGAATACGGTAAGTTGCCTCATGATTCGAATGATTTCAAGTCTCTCGTCCTGCTCCAACTGTTGAATGTGATTGTTTATGTGCAACACTTCATCTGGCTCAACAAATGCAGTTTTTCCTGTTGCTGAAATATCATGGATGACACCATTGATGGTCCGTTTTTGCTCTGCAACGATTGAAAGAACCCGCCTTCCGTTGCGTGACGACTCTTCACTATCTGTTAACCAACCATTTTTCTTATAACGTGCCATAACTTGCTGATAGGCTCTGTCTGACTCTGCACGTTGTCTTTGTAAAGCGCGTCTGATGTGCATGAGTTCCGTTGATGCAGAAGAACGCACCACACCAAAAGAGTCAAGCACCCTCTCTATTTCACCTGCAATGGCAGGTTCAAAAATGCAGTCATTGAGTATTTGTGTTAGTAAAGGATATCGCCCTACTTGATTGAAAAATTTGATGATTAGGCCTACAGTATGTGTGAGTGCAGCAAGTTGTAATGCTTGTGAAGGCAGTAAAACACTATTTTCAATCTTAAGCAGTTGAAGTTCTTTTGTAACATCACAATAACCTGATACCGGGAAAGGTTCTGCATCAGCAAGTATATTACGCATCTCTTCCGTACGGCCGAGTTGCAATTCAATACAATTTTTATCAGTACTTGGAGTCAGGTTCAGAATCTCTTGTGCGGCAGCCGGTGTAAGGCAACTCTGAGCAATATTTGCTTTTACGACAATGAACTCATCAGCAAGTAATGACTGAGATGGAAAAATATACATGTAATTTATTCAAAATAAATTTTCAGAGTTATACTCAAACTTATGGTATGCACAATACCGAATTGCGAAATTAATACATGGCTATGAAACCAAACAAATTATTAAATTTTTAAAGCCTCTGCTCAGGCAATTGACTGAACAGACACAAGTCTGCTCTGTCTGACCTTTTGAATACATGAAACCAAAGCCGGAATAGCAATAAGTAAAATGCCTGCAAGAATACCTATTCCTGCAATAAAAAAGCTATAAAAGTAGGGCAGCATTTTTTGTATGGCCAAAGCAAAAGTTCCACCATTACTTAGTACAACTGTTTTAGTAACGCCAGCTGCAATCAGAGAAATCCAAAATATGAGTAAAGAAATATTTAGAATCCAGAAGCCTGCGTTTATGTATTTAAGAGAAGTTGTTCCACCTTGCAGACCAATTAAATAAAACACCGAAGCAAAAAGTATGAAAGTATTTATTCCGATAGTGGTACCCATAGCATGTGCAACAGTGATGTGCGTACCATGAGTGAAACGGTTAATAAATGGAACAGAAATAGCAATAGCTAAAACAAGGTTGATAAATATCCAAACATCTGAAGCCGTAAAAAAACGAAAAGGTAAAAGATGAAAAGTTTTAGCGGCTGACGACAGTGTTTTGCGCCAATTCCAAATAATATTACCAAGAATTAACAGCTCTGTCATGCTGATAATATAGGCAATATCCCGAATCCAGGGTGATGCTGGTACAATGTAGGTATGATGCCCCCAGTTGAACATAAGATTGGTAAGACCTAAGAAATAAAAAAAGAATGTCAGCTTTGATGAGGCAACCTTTTCATCACCACTCATTTTTTCCATCACATAAAATGCAGTTCCATATACCAGCATATTCCATGAGCCAACCATAGCTCCTGATGCTTTCCATTGAACAGTTATATCACGCACCAAGTTATTGCTAAAAAAAGAAAACAACCACAGATATGATTCCAAAAATGTTAACAGAAAGAAAAACATTCCCGTTAGCCACATCCAGATATAAACCTTAGAGAAGATATGTGAATTGCAGTTGTAATATCGCTTAAGTGTCAGTAACATATTGGCTACAAACAACAGCCAGGTTACAAGCATTGGAATAGCAATTACCGGTGGAAACTCAAAATACTCTCGTCCTCCAAACACTCCTGCAAAGTAGCAGGCAATGATGGAAAGTCCTGTCACAATAAACAACACAAGATGTACTTTTGCTAAAGCAGGTGAATATAGTTTTCCTTTTAAAGTCTGTGGCAGATAATAATAGATACCGCCCATGGCTCCGGCAAAAATCCATGATATAACCATTGTTACGTGAAGTGGCCGGACTCTCTCAAATGACAATTCATCTTTAAGCCAACCGGGAATGATATACTGCAAACCGCCAACAACGCCAAACAGCACACCTACAATAAGTACAGAAAGTGCAACTGCAATAAATAAAAAGTGGGTATTTGAATTGTTTGACTGACTATGGTTCATTATATGTAGTACTGAATCAGAATAAAACTCAATTTGGATTAGAGAAATCCGGGTTTGTTAAGAAAGTTGAATCGGTTAGTGTTAGAAGAAACGCTTTGAGTTTTTGTTTTTCAAGAGGAGTAAGTTGTAACCCCAATTCTTTGCCGGGTTTTGTCATAACAGGATCGAGTGATGGTGAATGTTTCACACCTGTATTGTAATGTTCAATTACCTGGTCAAGTGTAGTAAACCGTGCATCGTGCATGAAGGTTGTTTTTAATGCAGTATTTCTTAGTGATGGTGTACGAAACTTTCCATAATCTGCTGCATTATGACTGACATTATAATAACCAGCGTTGACACCTGTAAAAACTGAATCAAGTCCGATATTGTGCAAATCACCATCGGAAGTCAATGACAATGAGTGGCAATGAAAGCAGTCACCTTTTTCAGAAAAGAAAATATTGAATCCCTGTATTTCATCAGGTGTAAATAAAGCTTCGTGACGGATAAAACGATCAAGCTTTGAGTTTCCTGAAACAACTGTTCTCAGAAACTGTGCCAAGGCATAAGCACACTTTTTAGTATCAATAGTTGTACTGCCAAATGCTTTATAAAAAAGAATAGGATATAAACTATCTTTCTGAAGTCTTGAAACATCTGTGCCAAAAAAAGTTTCTACCTCAAACATCATGGCATCCTCCAATGTTCCCTGAATTTCACCATTCCATAAAAACTTATTCTGATAGCCTAAGTTAACATGTGGAATAATATTAGTACCTGTAACGGCAAAGCCTTGCGACTGAATATGACATGATGAACATGATGAAGTACCTGTAGGATGTAAAAGTTTGTCGTAATATAGTTTTCGACCAAGATAAACACCTTCAACAGTTGTAGGGTTGAATGATGGAACATTCATTGCCGGTAAATTCGATGGTGTATTAATAGTATATGGAGTCGGGTTATATGGAGGAAGATTATTTATTGGATCATCATCCTTATCCTTTTTACAGGCAAGTACAGTGAGTAACCCAACAACCAATACAGTAAAAATTACTTTTAGCTTCATATTATTGAATATTAAAAACATCTTTTCCGTTTAATGCCAGTTTTGACATGGCAACACTGTCACTCATTGAATAATTTCCATCAACATTAAAGTCGTAGTTATGTGGATTAGAAAACCATTCATTAATATTCATTTCCAGATTAAGTGCTGCTGCACCTCCTGAAATTTTAAAATCCTTTTGAATGTTTACTTGCACCACGTGTACATTTTTCCCAAGATGCATTGCATATCCCGTTGGATTTCCACCATCCATAAAATTACCTTCGAGTTTCATAAAATGGTACCCTCCTCCCATCATATCCGGCCAACTCATATTTTCATTATCAATTGTATTTGGCAAAGCATGACTGATGTTATGCAGACTGTCAAGACCAATTAAAAAACGTAGTGATTTATAATTTCCAACAGGCAGCCCTTCAAGACTAAAAGAAGGTGTTTGAGTTGCTGCATCAACGTAAAAGATACTATCAAATGTAAACTTGTTTCCGTCAGCATTCTCAAACTCAAAAGCAGAAATATAGAAATGTAATTTCGAAACACTGTAGTTGTTAGCTGCAGCATTTACATACTTTATGCTATTAAATTCAAGCTTACTGCCGTCAACTGCAAAAGATAAATTAAGGTTGAGTTTGTTTTCATCGTCATCTTTTTTCTTACAAGATGAAACAATTAAGGTCATCAGTACAACCAATACGACATTGCGTATTAATAAAATTGAAGTTCTCATACTCTATTGAATTTATTGTTTGTTTTCATGATCAGATTTCTAGTATGTTGGTATTTGTGTTGATGTTTGATCAATGTATTTCAAATATTCTATTACTTGGTCAACTTCCTTATCACTCAAATTAAAATCGGGCATACGTACAGTTCCATTTTTCAGTATTGCTGCAAAGTATGTATCATTTTGTGCTTTCTGAGAATAGGCTGATGTTAGTTCAGGGCCAAGATAGCCGCCTAAACCATAAAGTTGATGACAGGCAGTGCAGTTAAATTTCTGATAAAGCATTTTCCCTTTAAATGCTTCATCGTTCATTGTAAAGGTTGCACCTGCAGTTGCTTTGGTGTAAACAAATGCAGTATATAAACTAAATAATATAAAAAGTGTAATAAGCACCTTAAACTTTAAACTCAATTGCATAGCTGAATCGTTTTCACATTTCCACTATTATAGAATTGTTTGAATCATCATATACAAATGAACAATTCTCAGCAAGAAGACCTATTGACTAATGACAGCGATAAGGCTGACTTTTATCACTGATCAAAATAGTATTAGAATAGATTGATAAATAAATATTTAGATAAATCTGCTTAATGAAAAAATCAATGATGGCACTTAAAATGCTCGAATGGTTGTTTACAATTATCACAATAATAAAGTGCTTTGCATGCTGTTGAGCCAAACCAACTGGTAAGATGTGTTTCTTCCGAATGACAAAAGGCACATCTTACACTTACCTCATCAGGTCGCAATTGTTTTATATGTGACGAATGTTCAGGGGGTGCAATACCATAATCCGAAAGTTTTCTTTTTGCTTCATCAGTAAGCCAGTCTGTAGTCCACGCAGGAAAATACACTGTCTTAACTTTAAAATTTGAGATATTATTATCTTTTAAAATGGTCTTAATTTCCGATTCAATAGCAAACATAGCAGGACATCCGGAGTATGTTGGTGTAATGGTAATAATGAGTTGTCCGTTAATCCAATCAACACTTCTCAAAACACCTAACTCACCAATATTAATTACCGGCACTTCAGGGTCAGGAATGGCATACAATAATTGAAAAATTTCTGTTGCCTCTAAACTGCTTTGTACTTTAAAGGAATCATTCACCATTGGGCATCAGGATATGCGCGAGGTAAAAATTGCATCTCTGCAAGAATAAATCCAAGATGCTCGGTATGTATTCCTTTTCGGCTTCCGGTTCGCATAAAATTATTAATCTCTGAAACTGACAGAGTAGCATCACTAAGCACCAGCCTGATATGTTTATTCCAGTTTTCTTCAACCTTTTTCATGTCAGCAGCAATTCCAAGTTTCAACAACTCCTCATCAATTTGATCAATCTCAAAAAGATCTCCGGTATAATTCCATAGTTCATTGACTGCAGCCTGCACTCTTTGATGACTTTCTTCAGTCCCATCTCCCAAACGCAATGTCCAATCCGAAGCAAAACGCAAATGGTAGTTAACCTCCTTCAATGATTTAACAGCTAAGGCACTCATATTTTTATCAGTAGCGTGTGTGAGCTCAGAATATAAATAATGCTGCCACGTACTTACAAAAAGTTGTCTGATAATTGTAAAACCAAAATCAACATTAGGTTGTTCAGTCAGCAATAAATTTCTGAAATGGTTGGCATCTCTATGAAAAGCCAGACTATCTTCACTCCTACCTTTTCCTTCAATTTCGCCAGCATAGGCTAAAAAAGCTTTTGCCTGCCCTAGCAAATCGAGTGCAATATTAGTAAGTGCAATATCTTCTTCAAGCACCGGACCATGCCCGCACCACTCACCCAATCGCTGACTTAAAATGAGACTTGTATCTCCTAACCGCAATGTGTATTCAAATAAATTTTTATTCATGGTTTTTAAACCTGCTTAATGCCGTCAGGCGTTTTATAAAAGTTAGGATGACGATAAATTTTATCGTCTGAAGGTTCAAAAAAGGATGCAACATCTTCGGGCGAAGAAGATGAGATACATTCAGAAGGTACTACCCAGATGCAGGTTGCTTCTCCACGTCTGCTGTAAACATCGCGTGCGTTAAGCAAAGCCATTTCTTTATCTGCTGCTCTAACACTTCCTGCATGCTCAAAAGACATCCCGGTTTTTTTTTGGGTGAACACCTCCCATAATTGCCACTGTGTATCGGACATGATTTACTATGATTAAAATAATTATTGTTAAAAATAATGGCTTATGCCGCCTTACTCTTTTTTCGTTTTTCTGCAAATGCAACAGCTGCTTCGCGAACCCATTGACCATTTTTATGTGCATCGGTACGCTGCTTCATTCTTAGTCGGTTGCATGGACCATTACCACCAATAACAGCGTAAAACTCATCCCAGTTGATTTCACCCCACTCATAATGGCGGGTTTTTTCATTCCACTTCAACTTATCATCCGGAATTTTTATGCCGATTGCTTCAGCCTGTGGCACTGTTCTGTCAATAAACCGCTGACGCAAATCGTCATTGCTGTAAAGTTTAACTTTCCACCGCATGAGTTCATCGGAGTTCGGAGAGTTTTTATCACTCGGACCAAACATCATCAGTGATGGCCACCAAAACCTGTTCACTGCATCCTGAACCATTTGCTTTTGCGCTTCAGTTCCCTGCATCATATTGGCTAAAATCTGATAGCCTTGTTTCTGATGAAAATTTTCTTCTTTACAGATACGTAGCATAGCTCTTGCATAGGGACCAAAAGAACATTTTGCCAATGCAGTCTGGTTTACAATTGCTGCACCATCCACAAGCCAACCTATTGCTCCCATGTCTGCCCAGTTTAATGTGGGGTAATTAAAAATACTTGAATATTTTGCTTTACCCGTCAGTAACTGATTAATCATTTCATCACGACTGATGCCTAAAGTTTCTGTGGCACTGTAGATGTACAATCCATGCCCCGCTTCGTCCTGTACTTTGGCTAACAACACCATCTTTCGCATTAACGATGGTGCTCGTGTAATCCAGTTCCCTTCGGGCAACATTCCAACCACCTCGCTATGGGCATGCTGCGACATCATTCTTATGAGCTGATGCCTATACCGTTCAGGCATCCAATCTTTAGGCTCAATACTTATACCTGCATCAATCTTTGCCTGGAAATCTTTTTCCAATTGTTCTATATTCACCTCCATAATAAATATTTAATTAAAACAATATTAAGTAATCAATAGTTACTTTCCTTTAAAAACAGGGATTCTTTTTTCTTTAAAAGCTGCAACACCTTCTTTGTTATCCTCTGTTTTAAAACACTTTCCAAAAACTTCTACTTCAGACTGAAAGCCGTTTACCTGTTTGTAAAAATCATTCACACAACGAATGACACCTGCAACAGCCAATGGTGCCTGCTTCATAATTTTTGAAGCCAATTCACGCGTTTTATTCATCAGTTCTGCTTGTGGAACCACATAATTTACCAAGCCCATCTGAAGTGCTTCGGCAGCATTTATCATGTCGGTAGTAATCATCAGTTCCAGTGCTTTGGTTTTACCAATAAGTTTGGTCAGACGCTGTGTTCCGCCATAGGCCGGTATCAAGCCTAATTTTACTTCTGGTTGTCCGAATTTTGCATTTTCTGCTGCAACACGCAGATGGCATGCCATAGCCAGTTCGCAACCACCTCCAAGTGCAAAGCCATTAACGGCTGCAATAACCGGTTTTGGCGAATTTTCAATAACAAAAAAGGCATCCTGACCTGCTTGTGCCAAAGCCCTTGACTGTTCTTCATTCAGCCCCTCAAACTCGGAAATATCTGCACCGGCAACGAATGATTTTTCACCAGCTCCTGTAATAACTATTATTCTAACATCATTCTCTGAAATAGCCTGTTTTACCGCAGCCGAAATCTCCTGAACAGTTAGTGCATTCAGGGCATTAAGTTTATCAGGACGGTTTACAGTAATGGTTGCAAGGTTATTTTCAACCTTATAAATTAAGTTCTGAAATGACATAACTATTAGCAAAATGGATTAGCTGCGAAATTATGAAAATGTATGCTACAAACTATCTATAAATGGTCGTTTAATCTCAATTAGCTTAATTTTTCTATTATCTTTGCCGCCCATTACAATTTGAAGAAAAGATTTCAATGAGTTTTATATCGAAAAAACAAGCTATACCGCTGCTTTTTATACTGTTTCTTGCCGCTTCTTGTGTACCATCTAAGAAATTCCTTTATTATCAAAATGGTTTAGAGGATAAATCACATATAGACAGCACTATATCTTTGAAGGCTTATGTCCATAGAATATCTCCAAACGATGTTCTGACCATTTTTGTTTCCAGCCTAAGTCCAGAGGCAAGTGCCTACTTTAATCCACCTATCAACCAAGACAATTTGCCTGACGTAGCTACTTATAAAGCATTAAGTAGCTATACAGTTGATAGCAATGGCGAAATCAGCTTACCATTTGTTGGTCTTTTAAAAATTAAAGGACTTACCATACCAGAAGTTAGAGACACTATAGAAAAATCCTTAGAAAAGTATCTTATCAACCCAACTGTATTCATCAATCTTGAAAATTTTAAAATTGTACTACTCGGTGAGGTCACTAAGCCTGGTGTTTTTTTTGTTAATAATGAGCATATCACCATTTCTGAGGCTTTAGCAATGGCAGGAGACATGACAGTTTTTGGTAAAAGAACCAATGTGCTTATTGTTCGCGAAACAATGCAAGGTAATCCGGAGTATGGTATGGTTGATATGACCTCACCTGATGTATTTAAGTCGCCTTATTATTACCTTCATCCTAATGATATTGTCTATGTCAACCCAAGAAAAAATAAAATTGCTTCAGGTGATTTGTTCTTCAGAATTGCACCTATACTCATCAGCCTGGCTACTTTAGTTTCATTATTAGTTATTAGATTATAATTTTTTTTAATTAAGCAAAGCCCGCTATTATTCAATGCAAGACGAATTTAAACAAATAAGTCCCGAACAGCAAAGTTTCAATTTGAAACAATTCATTTACGAGAAAATATTCTATTATTGGTATATTTATATTCTATGTATGATTTTGGCATTAGTTACGGCCAACTATTACCTCTGGTATGTTTCTCCCGTTTACACATCTACCACTTCGGTTATGCTCGACATAGATGAAAAAAAGTTGGCCAGTCAGGATTTATTAGCAAGTTTGGGTTCTATAGAAAACACTGGAGGTATTGAAAGTCAAATGCAGATTATCAAATCAAGAAATATTATCACCAGAACCATTCAACAACTTGATTTTAGATTCTCCTATTTTCTGGAAGGAGATATTAAAACATCAGAGTTATATAAAAACTGTCCTTTTGAAGTAATTACTGACTCATTAACGATTACCAATAATATCCCTGATTTGACCATAAGAGTCACTAGTGTATCCACTTTTGATATTTCTTATATCAACCCAAAAACTAATTCGTCTCATACTAACTCTCTTGTTTTTAATACCCCCTTTACTACTGACTTTGGAATATTTACATTAAAACTAAAAGAACCTAAAATTTTAAAAATATATAAAAATTCGATTAACGAAAAAAATGAATATATTATTAAAGCCAAAACTACCGCTGATTTAGTGCAGTACTACAGTTCCCGTTTAAATGTAACGCAGATTAAAGGTACACGTGTACTCATGATTTCTGTTGATGATGCTGTTCCACAAAAAGGCTGTGATTTCCTTAATAAACTTACTGACGTTTATCTGGATTTTGGTATTGAACAAAAAAATGAAGATACCGAAAATTCATTACGCTTTATTGATGGTCAGTTAAAGATTATCACTAATGAACTTTTAAATTCGGAAGGCAAATTAGAAAAATACAAAACAGAGAAAGGTTTAATTGATTTACCAGGCATGTTAACTATTGCGCAAGAAGATGTCTCACGTATTGAAAATGAAATTTCGACTATTGAAATAAAACAAAGTGTATTAAAATACCTTAATGACTACATTAGAAATGGAAATAATGTAAAATACCTTGCTCCTGCTTATGTAGAAGTTACTGAACCTATTTTACAAAATCTGATTGCCAATCTTAGTGCATTACAATCTGACCTTATTCAGTCTTTAAAAGTCACTACTGTTGATAATCCCATAATTCAGAAAAAGACTATTCAAATTGAAAATGTAAAAGCTGAAATACTAGAGAAGATAAAAAGCATAAGTGATGCAAGTATTATCACTAAGAATGAAATCTATCACCAACTGAACAAGTTAAAGTCTAAACTTAGTGAAATGCCAAAGGCGGAGAGGGAACTTTCCAACATTGCAAGGCAAGCAAATATTACTGAACAACTCTATATCTATCTTTTACAAAAACGTGCAGAAACAGCTATTATCTTGGCCTCAACAATTTCTGACAGTAAAGTCATTGATAATGCAAGAACAATTCTACCTCCTGTAAAGCCTGACAAAGGCATCACTTATACTATTTCCATATTATTAGGACTTTTCATTCCTGCAAGCATTGTGTATTTTAAAGAAATTCTGGACGACAGAATTAAAAGCAGAAAAATGCTTGAGAAAAGCTCCACTATTCCAGTACTGGGTATAATCGGTTTAACCGTTACAGAAAACAATATTGTTGTCAATCTAAAACCTCACTCACAAGTTGCAGAAGCTTTTCGTTCTATCAGAACTAACTTACAATACTTTCATGGAGCCAAAACTAACAATATCATCCTCATCACTTCTTCAATCAGTGCTGAAGGAAAAAGTTTTTGCGCAATCAATCTTGCAGCAATTCTTGCCTCCGGTGGTAAAAAAGTTGTGATGATTGGCTGTGACTTACGTAAGCCACAACAACCCGCCAATTTTAAATTGCCCTCATCAACAGGTTTGAGTAATTATTTAATTGGTTCAGCAACATCAGAAGAGATTATTCAACACTCTCCTGATTTAGGTTTGGATTTAATACTGTCTGGACCAAAGCCACCAAATCCTTCAGAAATTCTGTTGAATAAAAGAATGGGCGATTTAATTGAACTCCTTAAAGCCAAATATGATTATGTAATTATTGATTCGCCTCCTATTGGATTGATAAGTGATGGATTGGAATTATCAAGATTTGCTGATGTTAACATTTATATTGTAAGACAAAACTTCACCAGAAAACTACATCTTGACTTTATTAATAAAATATACATGGATGGCAAGATGAAAAATCTGTGTATTTTATTTAATGGCGTACAACTAGGAAGTACTATTTATGGATATGGATATGGATATGGGTACTCTTACGGGTATGGATATGGGTATGGATACTACGAAGAAGATAAAAAACCAAAAAACTTTTTCCAAAGGTTGATTTACAAATTTAAATTTAAAAACAATTGATAATCAAATCTCATTTTATTGTTCTTAGTAATGAAGCGTAAAATCACGATAAGAAATGATTTTTTTTCGTATTTCAAATACTTTTTTAGAATACTAAAAGATAAGTTTCTCATTAGTATTTTTCTGAGCATTGGAGTAAGTTTTTTAGATGGAATTGGTATGGCAATGTTTATGCCTTTGATACAATCTGTCAGCGATGATGGACAAAGTGTATCCTTCTCATCTGCTGCTTTAGGCAAATTGCACTATTTTACAGATGGCTTGGAGAATATGGGAATAAATTTAAACCTATATTCTATTTTGGTTGTTTTAATTATTCTTTTTACACTTAAAGGTGTATTTCGCTTTTTTCAACAGTATTATCAGGTAAAGATGTGTCAGTTTTACATGAAAACAGTACAGGTAGATTTAACCAACCATATACTCAATCTAAGTTATGAAGGATTTTTGACTTTTGATGCAGGTAAAATTCAAAATAGCCTTACCACTGAAGTAAACCGAATGCGAAATGGAATCATGCACTATCTGACTTCATTTCAATCTATCATCATGTTACTTACATATATGCTTCTGGCCTATTTAGCCAACTGGAAATTTGCTTTGTTGGTTTCGTTAGGTGCAGTTATATCTAATGTTGTGTTTAAAAGAGTTTTCCGCCTCACCAAAAGTGCTTCTAATTCACTATCTAAAAAAGGCAACCAGTTCAATTCTTACATTCTTCAAGCAGTTCATTATTTTAAATACCTTAAATCAACGAATTATTTCTCGCATTACTCCAAAAAATTAAAAACTACTATTGAAGAAACAGAATTTTTAAATAAAAAAATAGGACTCTATCAGAGCATAACATCAAGTGTAAGAGAACCTGTATTAATTATTGTGGTTTCTTTAGTAATACTGATGCAGGTAACATTTTTTGGTAGTGGGTTAAGCACCATAATGCTGAGTTTATTACTTTTTTACAGAGCATTAATTTACTTATTGTCACTACAGGCTTCATGGCAAAGTTTTATTCAAAATATTGGAGCATTTGAATCAGTTAATTCCACTTTGTCACATATGAAAACATTGGAAGAAGTAAATACAGGAACTAAAACATTTAGCTTCAACCATAAAATTCAACTTCGAAACGTCACCCTTCAATATGGTAAAAAAGTGATTTTAAACGATATCACATTAAATATTGACAAAAACAAAACCATTGCTTTAATTGGAGAAAGTGGTTCTGGAAAAACCACCTTGGCCAATTTAATAGCCACATTACTTAAGCCAACAAAGGGTGATATTTTATTTGATAACAATCCTGCAACTTTATATGATTTAAAAACATACAGAAACAAAATAGGTTATATTTCACAGGAGCCGGTAATTTTCAACGATACCATCTATAACAATATCGCTTTTTGGCAAGAAATCTCTCCGGAAAATATGGCTAATTTTTGGAAAGTTGCCAAGCTAACTCATTTAGAAGATTTTATTAAAAGTTTAAAAGATAAAGAGAATACACGACTTGGAGATAATGGAATTTTAATTTCAGGAGGACAGAAGCAGCGTATTTCAATTGCTCGCGAACTTTATAAAAATGTAGAATTGCTGATTTTGGATGAAGCTACTTCATCACTTGATTCTGAAACCGAATCTATTATTCAAAAAAACATAGATACTTTACATGGTAATTTCACCATTGTAATTATTGCACACCGACTATCAACAATTAAAAATGCTGATGTTATTTATTTAATCGAAAAGGGGAAGATAGTAGATTCTGGATCGTTCAACGAATTAATTGAACACTCTACCAAGTTTAAAAGAATGGTTGAGCTACAAGAATTTTAAACTTTAAGCATTACAGTTTTTCACCTTTTCATTCATTCCTAAGAGGAAATTCAACTCTGTCTAAATAGTTAATCCTTAACAAGCCTTCATTTCTCTCTTAAAAAAGTTAAAACAAATTATAGGAAAGAATAAAATATTTGCAAGATTAAAGGAGTAAAACAAAAATCAATCACTACACGAGCCTGATGTAAACTGCATTGCCAAAGGCAAAACACATAAACCTTACAAGTATGGCTGCAAAGCAAGTATTGCCACTACACAACAAGAAAACATTATTGTTGCAGCAGTTTCCTTTCAGGTCAACCCGCACGACAGTAAAACACTCGATGCAACGTTCCATCAGCATGAACGAATGACCAACACAAAAGCAAAATCAACCCATGTGGGCAAAGAATATAGAGGTACAAAAAAAATTGGAACACAAATCATTGCAACCGATGCAGGAAAAAACAAATCGTCTGATGAAAAACAAAAAATGTTGGCTATATAAAATCGTTATTAATCTAAAAAAGCAATTTACTATCTTTGACTGGTATTTTCAAGTAATTCTGTAACATCAATGAATATTACTATAGCGGGGGGAGGAGCCTTTGGGACTGCATTAGCCAATTCCTTAAAGAAGGAACATAAAATTACAATCCACACCAGAAACAAACAGGTTATTCACGAAATAAATTGCTATAGAAAAAATATATCGTATTTTCCAAATAAAGTTCTTAGCAAACAAATTAAAGCTTCTGATGACTTAACAGTTGCAAACCAAGCTGATTTTCTTTTTCTATGTATTCCTTCACATGCAATAGTATCTTACATAAAGCTATTAAATCTTAATAGTAACTGTATCATTATTAATGGTTCTAAAGGTTTTGGCGATAAAGACCAATTAATACCTGAAATTATTAGCCATTTGATGAAAAACAAAATTGCCTCATTAAAAGGTCCTTCATTTGCAAACGAATTGATTTTTGAAATACCTACTTCATTTACCATTGCAACTTCAGAACCTGATACTTTTGAAGAGATTAAATCATTATTCAGGACAGAGGTGGCAATTTTCGATTACTCATCAGATATCAAAGGTGTAGAAGTATTAAGTATCCTCAAAAATATATATGCAATTATTGTAGGCATAGTTGATGCTTATTATAATTCACCTAATGTCCGTTTTTTGGTATTCGCAAAAGCACTAAATGAAATTAAAGCAATTCTCGAATTTTTAAATATTCCTAATGAAACACTTTTTAGGTATGCAGGCATTGGCGATTTTGGTTTAACATCATTAAACGACTTAAGCAGGAACCGAACATTAGGGCTACTAATCGGTAAAGGATTCTTTGGTAAAAATCCAGGTAATCCTGTAGTATTGGAGGGTGTTAAGGCTATTGAGCACTTTGCAGGAAAAATAGATACAGAACAACAGTATGATTTAAAATACATACGTTTGCTTCAGAAATTATTGAATAATGAAACCAATGTCAAAGACTTTGTAAACAAAGTAATTTATACCTAATAGAAATGATAACAAAAATTGAAATATTAATCAATGCACAAAAGAATAATAAACAAACTTATTTGCCCAAATTCACAATCAAAGCAATTACAGGTTCACGCCATTGAAGCTCTCCGTAATAACAATATTATCCACAATATTTATGATGAAAATATTTTACCTGACGATGATATCAAAACCGGATTTATCTTTTCAACAGATAAAAAGTACATATACTTTATTTATGAGTACATTCCTATATTACTTAATGATCAAGATCAAGATTCTGCACATCTAAATCAAATATATGAATGGATTAAAAACTCAATTCCTGATGAATTTAAAGATGCTGTAACTGCAAACATATTGCGAATCAGAAAGGCAAATGAGTCAACAGACGGCAACTGGAATCGTGAGGAAATGAAATATTATGATGCTGCTGTTGACACTCCTGAGCTACGAGATAAAATGTTAAACTCTATCCAACGTGAAAACTTGTGGCGGATATTTATTCCCAGAAAAGAAGAAATGATAAATCACTTTGAGAAAAACTGTAAAGGGCAATGGATATTTGAAATTGGATGTGGAAATGCGCGAACAGTTGCAAGAATGTTTAATCCCGTAAAGTTCAATTATAATTACATTGGCACAGATATTTCTTTTAAAAGACTAATGGTCGCCAAAATGGCAATTCCCGGATCTGATTTTATTCAGGCAAGTGCTTTAAATATTCCAATTAAAAATAATTCATTTAACGGAGCAATTAGTTTTGGCATGTTGCACCATTTGCCACGACCGGCAGAGGCAGTTACAGAGGTTAATAAGAAATTGTTGCAAGGTGCTATCTTTTGCTATCATGAGCCTGTTTATACTTCAAGGCAATTCTCAGAGAAACAGAGTGCAATGGTTCGAAAAATTTTCAGAACTTATGATCATAGCGATCATGATAATAAAATCAATCTGAAGGAATCAATTGATGAGTTAAAAAAAGCAAATCATCAAATTATTTCAATTGTACCGTATAATTCCGTTTTCAGAGTTGTTTTTGAAGCAATAATTAATCGTTTCTACAAGTCATGGCAAAAAAGCAAACTTGTAATGAAATCGGTTTTGGTTATTGACAATTTTTTACTTAAAACAATTGTCCGACTGTCAAACAAACTTGGACCACAGGCTATTATTGTTGTATCCAAAAAACTCTAAATATTAGAATGACCGAAGGTAATATCAAAAATTTTGAAATAATCAGAAAATATTTTAAAAATGGTTGCCTCAAACATTCTGACATCTTGCTTAGTTTACTACATTACCGCCTACCCTATTTAAAAAATGCCGGCATCATATTAAAATTATACAAATCAAGTTCCACTGCTGTCGCAACCTATTCAAAAGATATTACAATTAGCAGATATCAGGCAAATTGCAGTCATGCCATTGTAATGAAACTTTATATTACTAAAAAAATAAATAAGTTTATTTCAGGTGCATTTTTGCATGGCAGCTTAGGCACAAATGAGTTGGTTAATTATAGTGACTTCGATGCATTAATCATTCTTAATCATTCAACATTTCATTCAAAGCAATCATTAGTTAAAGTTGCTACAACATTGAAAAAATCTGAAAGAATAATGCAGGAAATGGATCCTTTACAACATCATGGATGGTTTGTTATAACTGAAAAGGAACTTGACAATTTTCCAATTAACTATTTTCCTCCATCGTTGTTTGAGCATGCAAAATGTTTAATTGGGAATAATGCATTTCAAATTCACTATCAGAAACCAACAATAACTACTAAATTACATTTGTTTTATTCTTATTGTAATCACTTAATGAATAACCTCAATAGAATTGAACAAAATCTAAACTTTTATGAAGTAAAAAGTCTATTGAGCGGATTCATGCTTTTACCATCAGTTTACTTACAGCTAACAAGCCCTGAAGGGATTTTTAAAAAAGATAGTTTTGATTTGCTAAAGCAAAAACTAAGTGATGAGGAATATGAAATTATGAATCAGGTTTCTGAAATCAGAGCAAATTGGGCTTATCAGTCACCTATGTTATACAAAATTATACTTTCGTTAAATTCTTCTGCTATAAATAATTTTTTTAAAAAGACCAATTCAGGTAAAATTCCAACTTCGCTAAGGAGTATCCTGCTTGACATGAGACCGGCAATGACAAATTTTATTCAAACACTTCTAACTAAAGCAAAGCATGAAGTACAAATTGATTGATAAACCACATTTTGTATCACATGAAATTTATAATGAAGTAACAGATAAACTTATTTCTAAACTGGCTTCGAATGCAAATGTGATTGCTATTTATACAATTGGACATGTTGGAAATCCCGGAATCTCTGACATTGATATGCTGATTATTGTCAAAGATAATTGCAAACTAACTCACAATTTCAGAGCAGATATGTCAGATATAGAAAAGTACTTATTTCTGCATCAACCCTATGCTTGCTCTGAGTCAGGTTTTAAAAAAGCTGAGACTTTCTCATTCTTTCACAATTACAATTTAGTGCATGGAATTGACGTCAGAACCTCCTCTAAATTAAATTCAACAGAAATTGAAATTTTAAAAAAGCAAACGGCTTTAGAATTTCTTCTTAAAATGTTTATGCAACTCTATATTCAGAAAAAGTATAGGATTTTAAGGGTGCGTGATTTATTGCTTCATGGAAAAGCGTTAATTTATGATCTTGAATTTTTAAATATCTCATCCGGAAATTTATATCAATTAGTACAAAAAGTTATTGAATGGAGAAAGGAGTGGTTCAACAAAACACCAACAGATAATGATATAATTGAATGGTTTGAAAGTTTATTTTTCGAACTTAATCTTCAGTTTACCCAAAATAAATTGTTTAGTGAAATTTCTTTTCCGGAATCAAAAACCTATTCCATTGCAAAAAACATTACACTGAAAGCCGGTAGCAATAATTTTAGTGTTAGTCATTCTGGATTTATAGTTCCAATGTTAAATGCAATTTCTTCAAAGAAAGGTGTTAGGATTTTGAATAGATTTAATTCTTTTCATTTTGATGTTCCTTCTTCAATAAAGCAAACTCCTTCTATAATAACTGAAAGGTTTGAGACGGAAGCAATGTTACGCAGTTATGGGAAAAAATTTCTTCCTTATTTTTTGCCCATGACGTCAAGTTTACATCTAAATTAATCATAAGTACACACTGCTCTCATTCTCAATAAATTACATTAATAAATTGAATCCATAAAACGCGTAAATTTGCACTCTGATTAATCGCTTTAAAATTTTCAATTTTCTTAATGTCCGCTAAAGTTGTTTGGCAAACCAAATCGCCTGTTGTATTAGAATCTTTCAAACAAAAGAAGATTACCTCTATCATCAAAGGTGGTAATGTTTATAATTTTCAGGCTGCAATGGCATTAGCACAGAAGTATGATGTAACCATTGATGAAAGCGCAATTAAACAAGATCGGCAAAACGTATTAAAATATTATCTGAAACATCGTCTTAACACTCCGCAGGCTGATGTAACTGTTAAGGAGAATTATCCAGTTGTAGTTGGCGCAATCAATAGAAGTTCTAAAAATATTGCACTAATTCATCACATTGATAAAATCAACAGCGGACAATCTTATGGACATAAAGTTTTCTTTGTTGAATTATTCAGAAAACTTCGAAAAATGGATTTGGTCATAACGGTATCTGAATATTGGAAAAATTTTCTCGAAGAACATGGATGCAAGAATGTAAAGGTAATATACAATTCCTTTATTCCTGAAGACTACCAAATAGAACAAAATGATATTGCTGAGTTTCGAAATAAATATTCCATACCGGATAAACCAATAGTTTATATTGGTAATGCCCATAAGCAAAAAGGCGTCTATGAAGCATATAATGCATTGAAAGATTTGGATGTTGAATTAATCATGACCGATGCACAGAATATGGCTTCAGACCTTCCTGTACGTTTCCTTTCATTGAGCAGAAAAGAATTTGTAACCTTATTACATGCATCAGAGGTTGTTGTACTAATGTCAAAATTAATGGAAGGATGGAATAGAGTTGCCCATGAAGCTTTATTGTGCAATACTCCTGTTGTTGGCTCAGGAACAGGTGGTATGGGTGAACTGCTTACAAAATCAAAACAAATCATAACTACAAATGAAGCCATAAAAGAAAATGTTGAGACAGTTTTGAAGAATAGAAGTAAATATATTAATGTTGGTTACGACTTTGTAAAACAGTTTGACATGAATTACTTCAATTCAACATGGCAACAAACAGTAGCAAGTTTAATAGGAAGATAGATGTGCGGCATTAACGGAATTTTCAATTTTAATAAAGTCAATATCGGTGATGAGAAAGCACTAATAAGTTTGATGAATGACACTATCAGTCATCGTGGTCCTGATGATAGTGGAGTTTCAGAAATCAATCAACGTTTATTTTTTGGTCATAGGCGACTTAGCATTATTGACCTTTCAAAAGCCGGACATCAGCCAATGCGAAATGATGCAGCTTATGAAATAGTTTTCAATGGTGAGATCTACAATTATACAGAGTTAAAAAAATATCTGCCTGATTATAAATTCAAATCAGATAGTGATACAGAAGTATTGCTTGGGCTTTATGAAAAGTTTGGAGAAAGTTGCATCAAATATCTTAATGGAATGTTTGCTTTTGCTATTTGGGATCCTAAGAAGGAGCAAATTTTCTTAGCAAGAGACCGCTCTGGCAAAAAGCCTTTATATTATTCTTTTCAGAATGGTGTATTTGCTTTCTCATCAGAGGTGAAAGCATTGTTAAAACTACCATTTATTAAGACTGAATTAGATGAGGAAGCCTTCTATCATTTCTTAACATTTAATGTATTAGCTCCACCAATGACAATGTTCAGAAACATTAAAAAGTTTCATCCTGCTCATTGCATGACAATTGAAAAAACCGGTCATTTTAAATATCAATCATATTGGAATATTGAATATAGTGATTTAAGAAACATTACTGAAGAGGAATTAAAGGAGCAAACGCTTGAACGTTTACAGAAAGCTGTTCAATATAGAATGGTTTCAAATGTTCCTGTTGGAGCATTTCTAAGTGGTGGTGTTGACTCAAGTGCATTAGTAGCCATGATGTCAAAAATGACAAATCAACCTGTTAAAACCTACTCTATCGGATTTGAAGGACAACCCGATTTTGATGAACTTGAACATGCAAGAAAAGTTTCTGACGAATTTCGCACACAACACTTTGAAAAGACTGTAAACCCTGATGAATTTAAAAATTTCCTGCCAAAGATTGTAGATATATTCGATGAACCATTAGCTGATCCCACCTGTGTTCCTATTTATTTCATTTCTCAGAAAGCAAGGCAGGAAGGCACCATAGTTGTACTAACGGGTGATGGAAGTGATGAAATTTTTGCAGGATATCGAAACCATTTAAAATATATTCACAACTACAAAACCTTTGATAAATTCAGTAAACTACCAACAGGAATTAAAAAATTTGTTTCCGGAACTTATTCATTGATAAATTCGAATTCTCCATTAAGTGAAATATTAAGTCGTGCAGCACAGAATCAGGAATTTTATTGGAGTAGTGCACGAAGCTTTAAAGAATCCGTAAAAAGTCGTTTTCTGCACCCGGATTTCAGAAACAGACATCATTCACTAAATTCCTATTCTATAATTGAAGCTTTTAAAAACGAATATAATTCAATTAAAAAACCTTTTCATGATCATATTGATTGGATGTGTTTTATGGGTTTTAAACTTACTGACCCACATTGGTATCTCTATCGGGGTGATAAGTTAGGTATGGCACATTCCATTGAACTTCGTTCACCTTTTCTTGATTACGAATTTGTGAATTTCGCACTATCAATTCCCGGTAGTATGAAGATAAAAAACAATGAGCCAAAATACATTTTAAAAAAGGCACTTGAAGCTATTTTGCCTAATGATGTTCTATATAGAAAGAAAATGGGCTTTTGCTTACCATTGAAAAAGTGGGGTGGAGAAATTATGACTGATTATGTAGAATCAAATTACGTTGAGTTTTGCAAAAATTTTCCATTACTGAATCAGGAAGGTCTTAGGCAAATATTGAATAATGTAAAAAGCGGAAGTGAGAAATCAATTAATGATTTATGGACAGCATATTTTTTAATATCATGGTTTAAAAGGTGGATGCATGCGTGAGGTAAAAAAAGTTCTTATTGTAACCAATGTCCCGCAGGATTACAGAATTGCAATGTTCAATGCTTTGCATTTATTACTGCAGCAGGAGAACATCCAATTTAAAGTTGCATTCGGTGCAGCCGGCTATAAACGCAGAAAATCCAAACTCGATTTCAACAAAATGAAATTCGATTACACAATTCTGAAATCAACTAAATTTACGTTTGGATCAACAGAAAACACAATGTTTACCTATCCGGGATTATTAAAATTACATCGTGAATATAAGCCGGATATTACTTTTGTGATTGGATATAGCCCGGCTACAATTAAACTCTGGTTCTACTCCTTTTTTCTGAATATTAATTATTTTATCTGGTCAGGCTCTGTTAACTTTAAAGGCAGAAAAGATTCTGTATTAAGAAAACTGCTAAGAATGATATTAGTTAGAAGAGCTAAGGGATTTATTGCTTATGGTACAAAAGCCAAAGAATATCTTACCTACATTGGCGCACCCGAGAAAAAAATTCACATTGCAATTAATACTGTTGATACTCATTTTTTTAATGAAATAGCCAAAAAACGAATTAACAGAAAGGCTAACCTTAGCAAACAATTACTTTATCTGGGCTATTTAACTCCGGGTAAAAAAATTGACGATCTAATAAAAACCATCAATGAATTAAGGAAACTAAGAAATGACTTTTCGCTTCGTATAATTGGTGATGGTCCTGCCGCTGACAGTTTAAAAAACTTGACTAAGGAATTAAAGTTAGAGGATATAGTCATATTTGAAGGATTTAAACAAAAATCCGATCTTCCACCTTATCTGGAACAGACAGATTGTTTCTTATTTCAAACCGGATGCGATATTTGGGGATTGGTATTGAATGAGGCAATGGCTTCAGGGCTTCCATGTATTGTTTCACCTAATGCAGGTGCCGCACGCGATTTGATTTTTGATACTAAGAACGGATTAATTCTGGATTTTGGATTTCATCAAGATGCTGCAATACGAATTAACGAACTTTTAGATAATGAAACTTTGCTTCAAAAAATGGGTGTTGAAGCCAATGAGTTTATTGAGAATAATGTCACTGCTGAAAAAAGTGCCAAAGGATTTCTGTCAGCTATAAAACAATACTGTCAAAATGCTTGATTTTTATTTAACACTTGCATCATACTTTGGGTTAGCCACTCTTCTTATAGTTGGCCTTTTCTTTAACCGCCATTTCTTTTTAACTCTTTTTTTAGTAAAACCATTCATTGACATGACTGTAAATGTCAACATTATTGGGGAATTTAATGCTCTTGAAATATCAGGAGTATTTTCAGCACTTCTACTATTAATTAAGTATCTGAATAAGCCAATTTCTTATCCAACCTTTAATGAGATTTGGATTTGGATATTTATCGGATTACAAATATTTTCTTTTTTTCTTAACGTTTCTGTTGATACAAGATCTATATTTATAAGCACAAAAGTATATTTAAAAATGCTTAACTCTTATTTGATATACTTCATGGCGGCAATCGAGATGTTTGAGAATTTTAAAAAAAGAGTCAACTTAATAAAGGTTATCTGGCTAACAACTTTAGCTGCAGGTGTTATTACGATACTTGTGTTCGCATTAGGACTATCAAATTTTGATACCACACGTGGTGTAGTCAGATATAACGGATTGTATAATGACCCTGGTACACCTTCCTATCTTTCTGTAATTTGCTTGTTGTTTTGTAATCTATATTTTTCAATAACGCTAAAAAAACCAAATCACTTTTTTAAATTTCTGAAAGTACTTACTATAGGTGTAACAGGCGTCATTTTAGTTATTACCATGACAAAAAGTGCATTGGTCATGTTTTTAATTTATGTCATAATGTGGTATGGAATTTATGAAAAGCATATGTTTCTGATAATTCCGGCATTAGCAATTTCAATTTATCTGTCTTTTAGCCTTTCTGATGATCTGAATACACGCTTTGAAACGGAAATTAATTATGTTGATTCAGGTGGTGATGCAGATGCTGCTAAGTCTATAGGTACAGGTAGGGTTAACAGATGGGAAACCTTATTTGATGTTTATTTTAATGAACTTGGTCCAGTCAATCAGCTTTTTGGAACTTCCAAACATTGGATGGCCCACAATCAGTATATTGCATATTTAATGCAGGTAGGAATTGTTGGTCTGACAATATTTTTAATATTCTTAATTCGCTTTATTGTTAAGCTATTTACTATTTATCATAAAACACATAACCCTTCTGTGTTCGCTGCATATACACTATTAATTATGTATGTATTTTATGCATTTACAGGTCACCCTTTTGATTATACCACCTTACTTTGGTACTTAATGATTCTACTTTCAATGATAAATGTTTATGATGTGCATCAAATGCGATTAAGGCATCAGAAAATTAAGGAATTAAATGAAAGCAATCTCTTATTAAAAAAAACACAACTTAATATAAATAATATCAGATGAAAAATGTACTAATTACCGGTGCAGGAGGATTTATCGGTTCACATCTCACAGAACAATGTGTAGAAGCCGGATATAATGTCAAGGCATTTGTCAGATATAATTCAAAGTCTAATTATGGCTGGCTTGAAGGTTCTAAATATGCCAATCAAATTGAATTTATTACTGGCGATATCAGAGACTACGATAGTGTACATCATGCTGTTAAAGGTTGCGATACTGTTTTTCACCTTGCAGCATTAATAGGCATTCCGTACAGCTATGTTTCTCCGATGGCATACATTAAAACAAATGTTGAGGGCACGTATAATATTGTACAATCATGCCGTGAACATGGTACAGAAAATGTTCTTGTGACATCAACAAGTGAAACTTATGGTACTGCCCAATATATTCCAATTGATGAAAAGCATCCATTGGTTGGTCAGTCACCATATTCAGCTTCAAAAATCGGTGCTGATCAAATTGCATTAAGCTATTTTCTTTCATTCAACACTCCGGTAAAAATTGTAAGACCATTTAATACTTATGGCCCACGTCAAAGTGCCAGAGCTGTAATTCCAACTATCATTACTCAATTACTAAGTGGTAAAAGTGATATTAAATTAGGTCACATCACGCCTACCAGAGACCTTACTTTTGTTAAAGACACTGCAAACGGATTTATCACAATAGCTCAATCAGCAAAATTTACCGGATCTGTTACAAACATTGGCATGAACAATGAGATCAGTGTTGGTGATCTTGCTAAACTAATTGCAGAAATGATGGGAAAGAAAATTAATATTATTACAGATGCGCAGCGTGTTCGTCCTGATAACAGTGAAGTAGAACGCCTCTACTGCGACAACACCAAACTCGTTACCAACAGCAACTGGAAACCAGCATACAATATTCAATCAGGTTTAAAAGAAACTATTGACTTTCTCGAAAAGCATCTGCATCTTTACAAACCGGATATTTACAATGTTTAAATTCAAGATATGATAGCAGTTTTATTAGCAGGAGGAAAAGGCACCCGCTTGGCACCTTTTACTATTAGTTTACCAAAACCTTTAATGCCCGTTGGCAACAGACCAATTTTAGAAATATTAATCAAACAACTTAAAGATGCAGGTGTAACCAAAGTTGTTATTTGTGTTGGTTACCTTGAATCATTAATCCGCTCTTATTTTGGTGATGGTTCAAAGTTTGGGGTTGAAATAATCTATTCAAGTGAGACAGAACCTTTAGGCACAGCTGGTCCAATGAAACTTATTGAATCTTATTTAACAGATTCATTCTTTTTTATGAATGGCGATTTGTTTACCGATATAAATCTTGAGGAAATGTTCAGGTTTCATAAAGACAATAAAGCCGTTGCTACAATCGGCTTAACACGCAGAACGGTTGATATTGATTTTGGTGTCATAAAGATAGACCAAACTAATGAATTTACCGAGTGGAAAGAAAAACCTACATTGGAATATTTGGTAAGCATGGGCATTTATGTTTTTGAACCGGCCGTTTTAAAATATTTGCCTGATGGCTACTTTAACGTTCCTGATTTAATTATAAAGCTCCATGAGGCAAAGGAAAGTGTAAAAGGATATCAATATAAAGGAAATTGGTTAGACATTGGGCGCTTAGAAGATTATCAGCGTGCATGCCAGCAGATGGAAGAAATAGAGAAAAAGTCAAATGGCTAATGCTACAATTGCAATAACCGGTGCCGGTGGATTTCTTGGTAAAGCATTAACTGCTTTATTAAAAAAAAATAATTTTGAAGTAGTCAGTATTTCAAGATCCTATGGTATTGATATTACAAAAGCAGAAACATTAAATACAATTCCCGATTTCGATTGCCTTATACACCTTGCAGCGCATACTTTTGTTCCGGATTCATACAATAATACAGCTGCATTTTTCTCCATTAATTTAAATGGAACACTCAATGCTCTTGAGCTATGCAAGAAACGTAATGCGCGATTTATTTTTTCGGGATCGTATGTTTATGGCCAGCCAAACTACCTTCCTGTTGACGAGAATCACCCTATAAACATGTGGAATCCTTATGCTTCAAGTAAGATAATTTGTGAGCAACTGTGTCATGTTTACAATAAAGAATTTAATGTTCCGGTTGACGTTTTACGAATTTTTAATATTTATGGACCGGGTCAGAATTCTTCTTTTCTCATTCCCAAAATCATTGAAGGTGTTTTTAAAGGTCAGCTTAATCTTGAAACGCTTACCCCTAAACGCGATTTTGTGTACGTAAATGACGTTTGTAATGCATTCCTGCAATGTTTGTTAACTCATTCAGAAGAACGCACATTTAATGTTTATAATATTGGCAGTGGCAGCAGCTTTAGTGTGCAACAAATAGTCGACAAGGTAATTTCTTTCACCGGAAAAAATCCAACGATAACATGTAACGAAAAAAGACGTGCTGTAGAAGTCGAGGATGTAAAAGCTGATTACTCTAAAATTAAGCGTGAAAAGAAGTGGCATCCTTCCGTTTCTTTTGATCAGGGACTAAAAGATATGATTGAGATTTACCGGAAGGAAAATGATTTATAACTTATAATTATTGCACTGAAATTCTTTCAGCTACAATAAAAGAACAAGCATACTTATTGTTTTCATCAGGCACAACATCTTTTCTTGATATAATGTTCCATTGCTTCCAGTTTATTTCAGGAAAAAAAACATCACCATTAAACTGATGATGTATCAGGGTAATATAAAGCTTATTCGCAAGATACATTGATTGTTTAAACACTTGCCCACCACCAATTATAAAAAGCTCCTTCTCCCCTGCCCTGCTTGCTATTTCAATACCTTCTTCAATGTTTGAAATCATAATAGCACCGGGAAATTGAATCTTAGAATTTGATACAACTAAATTCGTTCTACCTTTTAGCGGTCTGAATTTTTCCGGAATACTCTCATAATTTTTTCGACCTGTAAGAACATAATGGCCCAAAGTAGTTTCTTTGAAATATTTCATGTCCACAGGTAAATGCCATGGCAAATCATTTTCAGAACCAATTAAACGATTCTGATCCATTGCAGCTATTATTGAAATAATCATTTGATTAAACTGCCACCTGTGCTTTTATCGCAGGATGCGACTGATAGTCCGAAAAATAAAAATCTTCAAACTTAAACTTAAAGATATCCTTCACTAATGGATTCATTTGTAATGTTGGCAAAAGATAAGGTGTTCGTGAAAGTTGAAGTTCTACCTGGTCAAAATGATTTGAATAAATGTGTGCATCGCCAAGTGTATGAATAAATTCGCCAACCTCTAAATGACAAACCTGTGCAATCATATGAACAAGCAAAGCATAAGAAGCTATGTTGAAAGGTACACCAAGAAAAATATCAGCACTACGCTGATAAAGCTGACATGATAATTTTTTATTAGCTACATAAAACTGAAAAAGTATGTGACATGGTGGCAATGCCATTTTTGAAACATCAGCAACATTCCAGGCACTCACAAGCATCCTGCGTGAATCAGGATTGCTTTTTATTGTATCAATCAAGGTACTTATCTGATCAATTCCATTACCATCAGGTGTTGACCATGAACGCCATTGATGACCATAAACCGGACCGAGATTCCCGTTTGCATCAGCCCATTCATCCCAAATTGATACACCATTCTCCTTTAAATACGCTATGTTGGTTTCTCCTTTTAAAAACCATAGCAACTCATGTATTATAGATTTGGTATGAAGCTTTTTTGTTGTGATGAGTGGAAAACCCTTCTGTAAATCAAATCGCATCTGATACCCAAAAACACTTTTAGTTCCTGTACCTGTTCGGTCAGATTTTTCGACCCCATTGGTCATTACATGTCTGAGTAATTCATGATATTGATTCATTTTAATACAAATATTTTAACGGCTTCAAAATTAAAATAAACAAATGGATAATATGTCTGCCAACATATCCTAAGAGGTTGTTTTTATTCACAATATTACATCTGATACTTATACTATTTGTTGGCAAATATTTCCAAAAGCAAACAGCCGTTAAAATCTTTTAATGACTTTAACGGCTGTTATATTTCTAACAATTTAATTTTTACATAAATTTATCTCAGCAAAGTAATAGTTCCATTGAAATCATGTCGTTTACCTCCTTTATTGGTAACGCTAAGTGTATAAACATAAGTTCCTTGTGGCGCTATTTCACCTTTACCATTAGTTCCGTCCCATGGTTTTGATGGAGAATCTGACTGGAACAGCATTTGTCCCCAACGGTTGAAAACACGTAAATTAAATCCTGAATATTCCATTGCAAAACCTGGATCAAAGAACACTTCATTTCGTCCATCGCCATTAGGTGTAAATGCATTGGGTAACCAGAATGGATTAATCACAATAGTTTGTTGTGTTTCATCTTTACAACCTGAAATGTTCTCAACCATCAACTTAACCGGAAACTCTCCAATCTCAGGAAAATAATGAGTGACATTCTGATCATACAATGTATCTCCTTCACCAAATACCCACTTCCAACTTACTGCATAAGCAGATTGGTCTGTGAAACTTACTGGTCCGTTAAAAATATTTGTCACCATTGGGTTTGCTGTAAATTGTGCAACTGGCAATGGATAGAATATTACTTCAACAGGTTTTTCAATAGAGTCTTTGCAGCCAAATGGATTAGTGACTACTAATTGCACATTATAGGTGCCGGGCTGACTGTAAATATGTGATGGATTAACTTCATTGGATGTTGCATTGTCGCCAAGTATCCAACTGAATGTAGCACCGGGCTGATACAATGACTGATTAAAGTAATTTACTCTAGGAACCTGACAGGTCTTGCTGGTGTCGTTGGTAAAATTCACCACAGGATATGGATGTGCAATGAATGCAAACGAAGGTGATGTGTTCTTACATCCGTTGTTATCTGTCACCTGAACCGTATAGTTTCCTGTAGCTGTAACTGTTGTTGTACTTCCTGTTCCTGTATTTGACCATTGATAACTTGTATATGGCAATGTAGTTGAGAGCACAGATGGGGTACCTTCACAAACGGCATTGACACCGGTAATGACAGGCTGTGGCAATGGATTAACTGTAATATTTGCCAGACCACTTATTTGAGTTCCTGGACAATTCTTATCACTTATTGCAGTCAAATTATAGGAAGTTGTTGTTGTTGGACTAAGATTTATGGTTAATGGATTTTGAGATGTTGTTCCATTATTAATCTGACCGGTAACATTATTCTGATAACTATAATTAAATGGTGCTGTTCCTGTAAATTGAATCTGAATAGGTGCTATTTCATTGAGACATATAACAGGATTGCCTGAAATAACAGCTTGTGGTAATTCATGAACTGTAACAGTTGTTGATCCGGTTGCAGAAGTCTTACATCCTAATAAACCTGTAACAACACCAGACAATGTATAGGTAGTAGTTGCTGTTGGTGTAACAGGAATTGTTACTGAATTTGATGTTGATGTTACAGGGAAGTTAGATGTTCCGTCATTGTAAGTTACATTGTAAGGTCCGTTTGCAGTAAAGTTAAGCGTAATACTTCCCGGATTTCCTTTACACAATGAAGGTGTTGCTGTGGTAATAGCAACCGTTGGATTGTCCAATACTTTCACTCCAATATTCTGATTAATCACTGCAGGGCAGTTATTATCCGTAATGTTGGTCAGCACATATGATGTATTGCTTTGAGGCGACACATAGAATGTATGAGGGTTGGATGTTGCATTCGAAACTCCTTGTCCCTGTAGCTGATAAGTAAATGGTGCAGTTCCTGTAAATTGAATTGATAATTGAGTACTATCACCTTTGCAGATAGAATCTTTAGCAGTTGTAATTACGGCCTGCGGTATAGCATTAACTGTAATCATTGCATTTCCGGATGCCGGACCGTTACATCCATTTCCATTAACTGTTGCCGGAAGCGTATAATTTGTATTGCTAGTTGGGCTCACAGGAATTGTTACAGAAGTATTATTGGTTGTAAATGGTCCCACAGAAGTTCCACCGGCTAAGTAAGAATAAGTATAGGGTGCTTCTCCTGTAAAATTAAGAGTAAGATTTGTAGAACCTCCGCTGCATATTGCATTTGTTCCTGAAATAGTTACTGTCGGTATAGGTGTTACTTTCATGTAAACCGACTGATTGATATTACTGTTGGAACAATTAGCATCAGAAATACTGGTTGACAACACATACGTTGTATTAACATTAGGTGCAACAGGGATTGAAACAGAGTCAACCGGAGACGAAAGGCTACCTGATGAAACACCATTTGTAGTATAACTATAGTCGAATGGCGGTGTACCCACAAATTTAATTGCAATGAAAGAACTGCTTCCTACACAAATGGTATCATTTCCAAATAATGTTGCAGTTGGTTTTGGATTAACTTTCACAACAGATGATCCATTCAACGCTGTTCCGGTACAATATTGATCGGTAATGCTAACAGGAGTATAGGTTGTTGTGCCTACAGGCGGACTTACTGTTACTGTCAAAGGATTTGTACTTGTTGTTCCGTTAATGTTCGCTGTTCCATTAAAATAACTATAATTAAATGGTGCAGTACCTGTAAAAGCAATGTTGAAATTTGCTGATGTGCTCTCACAGATTATTGGACTTCCACTAATAGTCATTGTTGGCAATGGCCTAACGGTAATTAAAGCAGTTGCCGGATTAACCGGTGCATTACATCCATACATGCTATTAACATTTCCAACTAATGAATAGGTTGTGTTAACTGTTGGTGAAACAGGAATAACAATAGAATTTGTATTACTTACAACAGGTGTATTCACAGTTCCGTTTGAATATGCAGTGGTGAAGGGTCCATTACCTGTAAAGTTTATGGTAATACTTCCGCTAGTACCAACACATAAATTTGGAGTAGTTGTTGAAAGTGTTGCTGTCGGTAAGTTTAGCACAGTAACTTTTATTTGCTGATTAGTTGTACTTGTACAAAGCTGATCATTCACCTGAACCAATGTGTAATTTGTCGTTGTTGTTGGATTAACACTGATTGTAACAGGATTGGTAGCTGCATTCTGCACTGCTTGTCCTTGCAACTGATAACTGAATGGTGCAGTACCTGTAAACTGAATTGTTAAGTTAGTGGCATTGCCATTGCAAATAGTATCGTTGCTGGTTGTAAATGTTGCTGTTGGTAATGGTCTTACTGTAACACTACTAATTCCATTGACACTTCCTTTACAAACTCCGCTAAACACAGAATCGAGTTGAAATGTAGTAGTAGCTGTTGGACTAACAACTACCTTATAGGGATTATTACTGGTTGTAACCGGACCATAAGTATTTCCTAATCCATCTTTGTAATAGAATGTCCAAGGCGCATTGCCTGCAGTAAAGTTGACTAACAATGTATCATTTTCTCCGGTACAAATAGTCTTGTTACCACTAATAGATGCCTGTGGCAATGCGTTAACCGTTACAATTGCTGTTGCAGGATTGGTGTTATTAGAACACTTTGCATCATTAATTGTAGCACTTAATGAATACGTAGTTGTTGCACTTGGCGAAACATTAAAAGTGTATGGATTAGCTGATGTATTAAAATTAATTGTACCACCGGTGCTTGCAACACAGCTTCCTGTAAATGGGCCTGTTCCGGTAAAGTTAATTGTCAAAGTAGCCGGTTGACCTGCACATATTGTTGTTGTTCCTGAAAGGACGGCAGTTGGCAATTGATTTACTGTTACAGCAACTGTATCATTGATATTTGTCTTACTGCAAAATGCATCAGAAACTGTTGTAACTATATAATTCGTGTTGCTGATTGGATGTACATAAAAATAATATGGATTCGAAGTTGCATTTACATTTGTTGGTGCTCCTGCATTGGTCACTAAACCAAATGAGTATGGTGCTCCATTACCTGTAAAACTAACTTGCATACGCACACTGTCATTTTTACAAATTGTTGCATTGGTAACACTTGAAATGTTTGCTGTAGGAATTGCTTTTACAGCAACAACAATGCTATTTGATATGGTACCTGGGCAAGCCTTATTCGAACTCGTGAAATTCTGGAACGAATAAGTAGTGGTTGAATTTGGTGATACATTAAGCGTAATAAATGTTGCTGCTGTATTTACCGGTGTTAAAACTCCAGTTGTGTTGTCTTTAATATTTCCAACAAATGGGCCTGTTCCGGTAAAGTCAACACGAATTGTTGTTGAGCTGCCGCTGCAAATTGTATCGTTTCCTGTAATAGACATGGCAGCAGTCGGCACTGGCAGAACAACAATTTTTCTGGTACCTGACACTGTACCTATACAAGCATCTTGAACACTAAACAATGTATAGGTTGTAGTGGAAGTTGGTGAAACATTAATTGAAACGGGGTTTGAAGCCGTAGTTGCTGTAATATCAGGACCTGTGTTGCTTTTAATGACATAATTCCAAGGCCCTGTACCTGTAAATGCCAGTGATATTGTGGAACCACCTCCATTACAAACGGTATCATTTGCTGTATTTACAACACTTGCAGTCGGCAATGCTTTAATTGTTGCGTTTGCACTACCACTGACAGTGCCTGCGCATGCACCCATTACAGAATTGAGTGTATAGTTAAAATTACAATTAACAGGCACTCTCACTATTACCGGTGATGAATTGGCTACAGCATTTACAACTGTTGTTCCAACACAACCCGGACCGGGAACATTATAACTGTAAGTATAAGGCGCACCTCCTGCAAAAGTAAATTGAAGATTTACACTATCACCGGGACAGACATTACTTACACCTGAAATTGCAATATTTGCAGTAGGCCCCGGAGTTAAAGTTACAACATGTGATGGTGTGGTACTTGTACAGCCACTTGGGCTTTGTGTTATAACAGCAGAATAAGCGCCTGCATTGCATGCAGTAATGGTTGCTGTTGTTGCACCGTTACTCCATAGATAGGAAGTTGTAAAACATGCAGGACTTGGATTTGCAGAGGCTGTAATATTGACACAATTGGGGGGACAAAGATTTGTTGGTCCTGCAGGAGAAATATTTGCAGTGAATCTATTATCTATAACTTTCTTTATGACATTAGATTTTGAGACACATCTGGTAATTGTAGGCGTTGGAATAATGATGAGAGTATCATCAATGGACACATAATATTTCACACTATCACGACATACTGTTTTAGAAAAAGGATCGGTATAAGTTGCATTTGGCCATGTGTTAGGTACAGTTGCAATTTGAACAGGAGGTGAACCAATTGGATGTTCTCGATAAATCTTATAAACTAAACCCGCTGACCCGGGATAAGCATGATTAAATAAAGAATTCCAATTTAACTGCGTTTCACAATTAACAAGAGTGCTGCTGACAAACATGGTACTGATAGTGTCAGAAGGGACAGAAGTGCTATCACCATTACACAAAGACTTTGTTTGAACATAAAAATAAACAGGACCATTATTTGCATTTGCACCTATTAATGTATTCAATTGTGTTGCCGTAATGGTATCACCTTTTTGTTTGTAAAAATCTTTGTTTCCTGCAACTGAATCAACCAATGTGAACGGACCGCCAAAATTATTTGATGCATAAATCTGATAAGAATTGAATACATGATGTGTATCAAGCTGATTTACTACACCGGGTGTTTCCCAATAAAGACCAACATCACCAGCAGTATTTAAAACGGATGCCCCTCGAACATGTGGTGGTTCTAAAGGTTTGGATTGAATTACTGTAACACTTATTGTAATCGTACTTATGGCAGGCGCATTGCAATAGTTATCTTGTGCCTTAATGATAAAATAATAGGTATTTCTTTCGCGCAAACACCCCGAGGGTTTAATAATATGATCGCACGTGGTGACCCATTCAAAATTGATAAAAGCTGCTAAAGGTGAAATTACGGGTGTAAGTTTATCAAATTTGGCACATGGTGGATATTGACACCCGCTATTGGTATTTATAGGGCTCCCAAACTGATCTCCATAGGCATCAATTCGAATGGTTTGAAAAGCAGCTCCGGAACCAATGTTCTTTTGAAAATCCGTAGCATCAATCCTGAACCTGACAGTATCACCAACATGAACCGTTGTATCTTTCACTGTTCCACCTGCAAACGGTAAATTAATGGCAGGCGGAAGATTAATTGTTGGTGGATTTTGTACAAAACAATTAGTTATAAGCACAACACCATAATCCCTGAAAATTTCTGCAACTTTTTGATTACATTTATAAGCTGTAACTTTTAAACAAGTCGCGAAATTTCCGGTTACTCCTGAAGCTGTAGTCACAAAAAAAGTAATCTCGCCAGATTGATGGTTCATAGTAACATTACCGGGCAATTGACTGTTCACTGTATAAGGAGCTGTAAAATTTATTATTGGTGCATTGAAGGCTGCAGGTGGTGTAGTTGATGGTAGATCTAATGGATAAGCCCAATCGCTATAAAGTGAATCCAATTCAGGATCTACTGCTGTTGGATTATAGGTATAAGGATAACCAATACAGATATAGGTGTTGGGTCTTTCTTTGAAAAATGGTGATGAATCATAGCAAGGATTCATATTCTGTCCATTAAATGGATACATCACCGCTCTGATGGTGAAGCCTTGTCCACCACCACCAACATTCACCAATGAATTTCTACAACAATCATCAATAGCAAAAACCCAGCCTGTTGCAGGAGGTGTTCCATTTAAAAATACAGGGTTGGTTTTCATAATAAATTCCTGAGTAGCCCCGTCAGAAGGATTTGCACATGAGAAACCACAGCCTGCGGGACTTAAATCAGTTATTACTGTTAAAGCAGCATTAATTGGAATGGAAGTTACCAATGGATTTCCATAAACTTGAATTGCTGATGGTGGAGTAAAAATCACCCCATTACAATCTCTGTAAACCTTTAAGGTAAATTGAAATTTACCTATGTCTGGTCCGGACTTAATGCAGATCCAAGTGATTTCACCACCAAAAAGGTGACTTGCTTTGACATTCAATGTAGATAGCGTACAGAATATCAAAAGTGCTAAAATGTGTTTTCGTATCATAGCTTCATTAAATTTGTTTGCACAAATATAAAACTATTCTTCATTTCTACATCATAAATTTAATATTTAAACGATATTTTTTTAACAGGGTTGTCACCGTAAAAACTCATTTAACTTAACCCACAGAAACTTCAGTCATTTCATTAGAAAAATAACGATTCGCCAATTCAATAAGCTGGTCAGAATTTGTAGAATTCATGATTTGTAAATATGTATTTAAAACATTGAAATCCTGATTGTATAAAACCGTAGATCTTATTCTATCAGACACAAGCATTGGACCGTCTAAACTTCTTTGATAAACACCTGTCATATAATTTTTTACGCGATTAAGCTCATTGTCAGAGATTTTTTCTTCAAGAAGTCTTTTAATTTCAAGATAAATCTGTTCTATTGCACGCTCCCTATGTTGTTTACCCACTTGGGTTGAGATTAAGAAGTATCCGTCATGAAGCCAAGATACTAATGTACAACCAACTCCATAGGTATAACCACGTTCCTCCCTTAAATTACTCATCAGCCTTGAGCCAAAATACCCGCCTAAAACTGTTGATAAAACTGTTAATGGAATATAGTCGGGATGCAATTTGTTAGGGGCATGACATCCAATCCGAATAGCAGTTTGTAATGCATCATTTTTTTCAATATACTTTTTTTCAGGCTTATAATTTTCAACAGAAAAGTTTTTCTCAATTATTTTACCCGGTGAAGTATCTTTCCACTTTCCAAATATTTGATTTAAAGATTTAATAGCATCCTCATTAAAACGCCCACTAAGAAAAATCAAACAGTTTTGAGGTTGATAATATTGATTATGCCATAAAAGTAAATCTGCAGAATTCAACTTCTGATAATCTGCTTCTGAAGATGACCTGCCATAAGGATGATCACCCGGAAATAACATTTTGTTAAAATTATTTCTTGAAATATAATTAACCTTTTGACTATTGATTTTTAATTGCTGAATACTTTGATCTCTTAATATTTTCACTTCTTCATCAGGGAATATTGCCTCTGAAATAATTTCAAGTAACAAAGAAAAAGTTTCAGGAATAAATCGTGATAAAGTAAAAAGTTTTACTGATGCTGTATCAAAATTACAAGTGGTATTCAGATAGGCTCCAAATTGGTCAAACGACTGCGAAATTTCATAGGCTGTACGTTTTGCTGTTCCGGAATCCAGTAACTCATTCACATTAGCAGCTAATGTACTAAATTCACCATACCAATCCCCTGCCCTGAAAACTATGTCGAGCTTAGTTACTTCCTGTTCTCCAGCATTAAGAACAAATACTTGTATGCCATTGTCCAGAACAATCTTTTCCGGCAATGTAATATCAATCTTACTAATTAATGTCAACGCAGGCTCTGCTACCCTATTCATAAAGTGACTCCTTTCTTGCAATAATAAATTGAAGATTCATTTTCTTTTTTTAAAATTGTTTTTGCCACTTGCTGTACATCATTTGAATTAACAGCCTCATATTGCTGTAACTGTTTATTTATTTTTTCTGCACCACCTATCATCTCAAAATATGCAAGATTTAATGCTCTGTTACCAATATTTACCTCCGAAAAAATTAACGCAGATTCTGTTTTTTGTTTTACAATCTTCATTTCTTTCTCCTGAACACCATCATCAGCTACTTGTTGCAACAAAACATCAACAGCATGATCTGCATTTTTTACTTCAACGCCATCATTTACTTTTCCTTCAACTACCATCAATCCATTATCCAAGTCACCTGTAAAATAAGCATTGATTGAATTAAACAGTTGTTGTTCTTTAACTAAAGTATGATATAACAAAGACGATTTGCTTCCACACAGTATATCGGTGAGTAATTCTGTAGCATAAAACTCATCATCAAATCGCGAACAAGTGTGGAAAGCTTTGTAAATAGAATTTGCAGGAATATCTCTTTCTAAAATAATATTTCTGTACTCATTTTGCTTAGGTTCTTTTGGCAAACTCTCCTTAGATAAATCATGTGCATTTATTTCGCCAAACCATTTTTCTGAAAGCTTAAAAGCGTATTCCGGTTTAATATTTCCTGATAAGGTGAGGATTGCATTGTTAGGACAATACCATTTATGAAAAAAAGCTTTTACATCATCCAGTGTAGCATCTTCAATATGTTTGATGTCTTTACCTATTGTTGCCCATTGATAGGGATGAACTTTGTATGCAAGTGGTCTCAAATTGAGCCACACATCACCATAAGGTTGATTCAAATAGCGTTGTTTAAATTCTTCAATTACCACATTGCGCTGCACATCTAAACTTTTTTCTGAGAATGCAAGACTTAACATGCGGTCGCTCTCTAACCAAAAAGCTGTTTCAACATTCTGCGAAGGGATAGTCAGATAATAGTTGGTAAAATCATTGTTGGTAAATGCATTATTCTCTCCTCCGGCACGCTGCAAAGGTTCATCATAAGAAGGGATATTTAAAGACCCCCCAAACATTAAATGTTCAAACAAATGCGCAAAACCGGTTCGGCCTGCATCTTCATTGCGTGCACCAACTTTGTACAATATGTTCATTGCTACCAAAGGTGTTGAAGGATCATAATTTACAATCACAGGCAAACCATTGGGTAAAACTATCTTTTCAAATTTCATCATAATTTAAAACAAATTAGCAATTCGGTTTTTTTCTTTTAAAAATTCATTCCAAATATTTTTCACAATGTCGCGGGCAGGAATAATATTTTTTATTTGTGACGACACCTGACCAATTTCCAATTCTCCTTCATTGAGGTCTCCTTCAAACATTCCCTTCTTTGCTCTTGCACGGCCGAGCAACTGCGTCAATTCCTCGCGCGTTGCACAGCGCTGTTGCGCCTGTTCAACTTGTTCACTAAATTTATTTTTTATCAGTCTCACCGGTGTCAGTTGTTTCAATGTTAAAACTGTTTGCCCCTCTGATGTATTAATAACCTTGTCTTTAAAGTTAGTATGTGCCGATGACTCCACGCTGGCTACAAAACGTGACCCAACCTGCACACCTTCTGCACCTAATGCAAATGCAGCCATCATAGCACGACCACTACCAATTCCTCCTGCTGCAATCACCGGAATCTGTAAAGCATCTTTTACCTCCGGAATCAAACACATTGTAGTCGTTTCTTCACGACCATTATGACCACCGGCCTCAAAACCTTCTGCAACAACAGCATCAACACCTGCGGCTTGCGACTTTAAGGCAAATTTTACATTACTCACAACATGCACCACAGTTATCCCTGCTTGTTTTAAATAATTAGTCCAAGTGGCAGGATTACCCGCAGAAGTAAAAACTATTTTCACTCCACCTGCAATGATAATTTCCATTAGTTTCTCTATATCAGGATACAACAATGGAACATTTACACCAAAAGGTTTATTGGTGGCTACCTTACACTTTTCAATATGCTCTTTTAATACATCCGGATACATACTGCCTGCACCGATTAAACCAAGCCCACCGGCATTGCTGACCGCTGAAGCCAGTCTCCAACCACTGCACCAAATCATACCTGCCTGCACAATAGGATATTCAATTCCAAACAACTCTGTAATTCTGTTTTTCATTTTTTCTGTTATGATGCAACTATACAAAATATTACTTAAGAATATTCATCTGTATTTCTAAAGTTATTCAAGTTGCATATTAAAAACTAAAAGGCATAACCAATACCGGTTTCAAGAAAATCGGCCTGGCCAAGGTTGGTCTTTATGTAAACACCAGCATAAAAATTACTTTTGTGATAGATGGTAGCATCTTTAAGATAATATTGAAAACCGAGTCTTGCCGTTATCCAACCTTTTAATTGCTTTTTAAAATTTGTTTCGTTTTCTCTTCTTAACTTCTCATGATAAACGGGATTATAGAAATATATACCACCATTTATCAGCATACTAAAATGACCAAATAAAAATTCATTGCCAACTACTGCCTGCCATGCTGTTGAACGTAAATGCTCTTTATCATTGTAATATCGCTGACTGGTGATAAAATCATAAACGCCACTGTTATACCAGCCTTCTACGCCTAAATGTAATTTATTTACCGGAGTCAGATAACGAGTCACATAAAATGCTCCAAGATATATTGGATATCTTGGACCATTCACAGGAAATGTACTTGCCCCTTGTTCGTTATATCCAACAGCAAACCGTACTTGAAAATGATAGCCGGAATCCTTCTCAATACTGCGACTGCCCAAAAGCAAATTAAGCGGCCTGATATGATAACGAAGTCCTGCTGATGCAAATGGCAAGTTAATACCCAGGTTAGGCAATTGATAATGCGAATTGGAGCAATGATAAACACCTGCACCTGCACTGACAGACCAAAATGGATTGATATAATATCGCAGGTTGAGCCGCGCTGCCGCACAAAATGTAAATGCTGAACCTATGAGTGTATTCTCAGGATTCTTATCTGCATGAAATGGTTTATTAAAATATGCAATACCAAATGCAGGCGTAATTTCTGTATAAAATTGATCATTCAACTTGTAACCGAATTCTAACCTGTAAAGCAATGCAGAGAAATTTCCGAGAACTTTATTACTACCTAAACTGCCATAAGCAAGTTCGAATGATGCATTAGGAAAATTATAATAAGGATGCCATGCCTTAATGCCATTTAATCTGCTGCCTATTATAAAACTGTTGACTCCTGCTAATTTTCTTTCAGGAAAAACAGGATAGTTTTTAACTACCCTACCAGTACTGAAACTATATTCAACAAATGCAGGTTGACTTAATGATTGTGCTTCAGAAAATAAGCTGCAAACCAAAAATGCAAAAAGTAAAACACTTTTGAATGAATTACTCATTCAGTTAAAATGATTTTATAATCGAAATAAAACTTCTGGATTTTAAAGATGCCCCTCCAATTAATCCACCATCAACATCAGGTAAGGCAAACAGTTCTTTTGCATTGTTTTCATTACAACTTCCTCCATATAAAATTGAAGTTTCAGAGGCCTGTTCACCAAATTGTTTCTTCAAAACTTCTCTGATAAAGTGATGCATTTCCTGAACTTGCGCAGGTGATGCTGTTAGGCCTGTCCCAATTGCCCAAACAGGCTCGTAAGCAACAATACACTTCGCAAATTCGTCAGGCGTTAGTTGTGAGAGTACATTTAATATTTGCTTTTCTACACAGTCAAAATGGCTATTACTTTCTCTTTCTGCCTTTGTTTCTCCAATACAGAAAATTACCTGAAGTCCATTCAGTAATGCCTGTCTTACTTTTAACAACAGTACTTCATCGGTGTCAGAAAAATACGTCCTTCTTTCACTGTGCCCAAGAATAACATATCCGGCACCACATGAAGTAATCATAGAGGCAGAAACTTCACCTGTAAAAGCACCAGAAGCCTGTGCCGCACAATTTTGTGCAGCAACTTTAATTGCAGTATTATTAGTGAGTTTACTAACACTATTCAAAAACGGAAATGGCGGTGACAATACAACCTGTACATCAGAATTAATTTCATCCTTATACATTCCTGCAATTTCAGATGTCAGTTTGATGGCATCATCTAATGTACCATTCATTTTCCAGTTTCCTGCTACAATTTTTCTACGCATATTTTTTCTGCTAAAATAAAATTCTTTTTAATCTCTACCACCTTGTAATGAATCTGACTTTACAGAGTCATTTTCAAGAATCATCAATTCGGTGTTTATTAATGAATCGTTTAACAATGAATCTGCTGCTTCAAGTTCAATATCATCATTATCACAATATATTGTTTTAGAAATTTTCTTTGGCTTTTTGAACTTTCCAAGAACAACACCTGACTTGGGATCCTGATAAGCTTTCTCTAACATTTTTCCGAATATAGGAAGTGCCAGTCGCGATCCCTGACCTGATGAATTTCTGAAATGCACACTTCGATAAGGAGCACCAACCCAAACACCGGTAACTAAATCATGAGTAACGCCCATATACCATGCATCAGAATAATTTGAAGTAGTTCCTGTTTTACCTGCAACATCATTCCCATTTTTAAAAATAGAATAGCCCCATAATGCCTGAGATGTTCCTCCAGATTCCTGAATCGTACCCTGCAACATATATAACATTAACCATGCATTCTCTTCTGTTATTACTTGCTTGAATTCTGGAACAAATTCCTTGAGCAAAGTTCCATCGTTTGCACAAATTCTCTTCACTAAAATGGGTTCAACACTCTTACCCCCATTCACAAAAGGTGCATAAGCACAGGTCATTTCGTAAACACTAACATCACTTGTACCTAAACAAATTGACGGCACAGTATCCAAACGGCTCTTTACACCTGCCCTATGTGCGCACTCAACAATTTTATCCCATCCAACCAATTCGGCAATTTGAGCAGTAATTGAATTGACCGACTGTGCCAATGCCCGTCTTAATGTTTTGCTTGAATAAGTAAATGCACCGGTACTATTATAAGGCTGCCAGATTTGACCTCCATCATACTCTATAGATACCGGTACATCGTCTAATCTGCTGCAAGGACTAAAAGTATCTTCAATTGCTGCTAAATATGCAAACGGCTTAAACGTTGAACCCGGCTGACGTTTTGATTGCACAACATGATCAAATTTAAAAAAATCAAAATCCACTCCGCCAACATATGCTTTAATTTCACCGGTGAGTGGATTCAGTGACATGGTTCCAGCATTTAACAAGCGAGCATAGTATTTCAACGAATCTATGGTTGACATCACTGTATCTATTGAACCATTGTATGAAAACACTTTCATGACCTTTTTCTTATTAAGATAATAAGTTATAGAATCAGGCGATGAAGGAAATTGTTTTTTCAAACGGTCGTATGACTGCGTAAATGCCAAAGCAGTATTTGTAAAGTTCATTATTTCTCTTCCATTATCGTCACGCCATGGGTTTTGTTTTCCCCAATGCTCATCAAATTGTTTTTGCACTTTTTTCATATGATCCTTAACAGCCAACTCTGCATAGTTTTGCAGATGAGAGTTAATGGTTGTATAAATTTTCAATCCATCTTCATTAATGTTAATGCTATTTTCATCACAATAACTTTTAATAATTTTTGCAACTAATTGTCTCAAATAAGAATCTTTTGTTGCAGGGTTATTGGTTGGGCGTTTAAGATTCAAGGGCAATGGGCTGATAGAATCATAAGTTGCCTGACTGATATATCCATACTTCTGCATCTGTGACAAAACAATATTTCTTCTGGTTAATGAGCGCTTCTTATTATTCAAAGGATTATAACTACTTGTAGCTTTAAGCAAACCAATAAGCATAGCTGATTCCTGCAAATTGAGTTCCGATGGTTGTTTACTGAAATAGTTTTGTGCAGCAACCTTTACACCATACCAATTATTACCAAAATCAACTGTATTAAAGTACATTTCCAATATCTCATCTTTTGAATAAAACATCTCTAACTTAACGGATGTTACCCACTCCTTTGATTTACTTACCAATGTGCCAACAAGAGGAATATGTTGCAGCAAACCTTGATTGACTTTTTTGCGGGTGCTGTACATATTTTTAGCTAATTGCTGTGTTATGGTGCTGGCCCCACGTTCATCACCCGTGGCTGTGGAATAGGCACCGCTGATTAAAGCATAAAGATCAAGGCCGAAATGTTTATAAAACCGCACATCTTCAGTGGCAATAAGTGCCTGCACTGCATAAGTTGAAATTGAATCAAACCTCACAGGAGTTCGGTTTTCATGATAATACTTTCCAATCAGCACACTGTCTTCGGTATAAATTTCAGTAGCAATAGCCACTTGCGGATTTCTGACTTCACTCATTTTAGGCATATATCCAAATAGCCAAAGAAAGTTTATATGCAATAGAACAATATAATAAACCATCAGCATAAATAAAATGGCAACAGCTCTTAAAGCCTTGTTCTTTATAATTTTCAGATAGGAAAAAGTTATAACCGATTTTAATATCAGAAATAGCTGTTTATAAATTCTTTGAAAAACTGAACTTCCCTCAGGCATATATTGTGGCATTATGTCAAATACATTAACAAGTTGCAAAGAAATAAACCTTTCTGTTTAATTTCATCTTTTAGGCATACATTTGTCAGCAGTTTTTAACCATACATAAATGAGCTTAACAGAACAGTTTAAAGAAGTCGTAAATAAAGAATATCAGTTTAAAGGCGATAGTATTGTGCTCGGTGCACCGGTACTTAAAGGTGAAACGTTGACAGGATGTTTCATCAAAGCACCATTAAAAACTTTTAACCGACATGGTTTAATTGCAGGTGCTACCGGTACAGGAAAAACCAAAACCATGCAGGGAATTGTAGAATCGCTTTCTGCTAAAGGTGTTTCATGTTTATTGATGGATGTAAAAGGAGATTTAAGTGGCTTGGCAAGTCCCGGAACAACAAATCCAAAAATAGATGAGCGCTATCAGAAATTAGGACTTACCTGGAAGCCATTACAATTTCCGGTTGAGTTTTTAACATTATCAGATGAAAAAGGTGTACGATTGAGAGCAACAGTTTCTGAATTTGGCCCTGTTCTTTTTTCAAAAATCCTTGACTTAAATGATACACAGCAAGGCGTTGTTTCGCTTATATTCAAATATTGTGATGATAAGCAAATGCCTTTACTTGACTTGAAAGATTTTAAAAAAGTATTGCAGTATTTAACCAATGAAGGAAAGGATGAAATTAAAGCCGATTATGGAGCCATCAGTAGCGCTTCAGCATCTACCATTATTCGAAAAATTATTGAAATAGAACAGCAGGGAGCCGAGAAATTCTTTGGTGAAAAATCTTTTGAAGTTGAAGACTTGTTAGGAATTGACGAAAATGGCAATGGTAAATTGAATATCATCAGGCTTACTGACATTCAGGATAAGCCAAAATTATTTTCAACCTTCATGTTGAGTTTATTGGCTGAGGTATATTCAACATTTCCCGAAGTTGGTGACCCGGAAGCACCACGATTGGTAATCTTTATTGACGAAGCGCATTTGATATTTAACAATGCATCTAAAGTGTTGTTAGACCAGATTGAAACAGTAATAAAGTTGATTCGATCAAAAGGTATAGGAGTATTTTTTGTTACCCAATCACCGGAAGATATACCGGCTGCCGTATTGGCGCAGTTAGGATTAAAAGTGCAACATGCCTTCAGGGTATTTACTGCAAACGATAGAAAAGCCTTAAAACTTGTTGCTGAAAATTATCCGCTTTCAGATTACTATAAGGTTGATGAGTTGCTGACTACTTTGGGTATTGGTGAGGCGGCAATCACTGTTTTAAATGAAAAGGGTGTGCCAACACCAATTGCACATACTTTGCTTTGTACACCGGCATCACGAATGGATATATTAACACCGGATGAATTAGCAAAAAGTATTTCTAAATCGCGTCTGACAACAAAATATAATGAAACACTTGACAGAGAAAGTGCATTTGAAGTACTTTCTAAAAAATTAGAAACACAAGTTGCCGAAAATACTAAAACAACTAAAGGAGCGGAAGCAAAAGAAGAGCCTAGTCAGTTAGATCAGGTGCTAAACAGCTCTACAGGAAAACAAGTGATGAGAACTGTTACCAGTGTACTTACAAGAAGTTTACTTGGAGCATTAGGTTTAGGTGCAACAAGACGTAAAAAGTCTGGTTGGTTCTGATATTTCATTTACCAAGCTATGCCATTACCTAAGTCAGAGTGGAAATATGATTTAATATCAACCATATTTCCAAGTAAGTTTTTAAAACGTGAAGTACGAATTGACTATTATTTGCCTTCACAATACGCTAAAAACACGGGGGTATTGTTTATGCTTGATGGTCAGGATGCAGAATTGCTGCAACTAAAAGATACACTTCAGCATTTGACGCAATTAAAAAAAATTAAACCAATCATAGTAATTGCAATTCATGCAAATAAAAACAGATTGCAGGAATACGGTGTTGCAGGTAAGGCTGACTATTTAAAGAGAGGTAATAAAGCAAAACAATTTTCAAAATTTATACTTGACGAACTGATTGCACAGTGCAGCAGTTTTACAGGGATAGAATTTACACCATCCAAGACCGCAATAGCAGGATTTTCATTGAGTGGTTTAACAGCTTTTGACTTGGCATGGAACCATAATGCTGTTTTTGAAACTGCAGGAGTTTTTAGCGGTAGTTTCTGGTGGAGAAAAAAATCGTATGAAGATGGTTATACTGATGATGACAGAATTATGCATCAGGTTATAAGAAAAAGTAAATCGGCACCGTCAATCAAGTGTTGGATTCAGACCGGTACTAAAGATGAAACTGCAGACAGGAATAAAAATGGTGTTATAGATTCTATTGATGATGCCCGCGATCTGATAGTTGAAATGAAACAAAAAGGAGTTCCTTCAAAAAATATTCAATATGTTGAAATTCCCGAAGGTCAACATAATCAGGTGACCTGGTCGGCAGCCCTGCCTCTGTTTTTGTGTTGGGCCTTTGGCAATAAAAGAAAAGTTGATATTTATTAATTACACACCTTGATGGGAGGTGCTTAATCTTTCTGCAAAAGATTTTAAATCTAATCCGTCAAAGGTTCCTGAACTCATCATTAAATAAACTACTTGCTGCTTATCTTCTGAGTTCAGATAATTCATCAACTGTATTGAGTCATTCATAATCTTTATGTCGCTTCTGCCAAATGACTTGAAAATTTTTTCAGAAGTAATTGGAGGTAATTTCTTATGCTCAATTGTTTTGGGATTAAAATAAACTACTGCCACCTCTGCATCATCCATTGTACCTTTATACTCTTCAAGAAAATTCTCATTCAAACTGCTGAATGTGTGTAGTTCCATGCACGCAATAAGTTTTCTCTCCGGAAATTGCTTGCGTACAGCTTCTAATGTGGCTTTAAGTTTTGAAGGCGAGTGTGCAAAATCTCTAAAGACGGCAAACTGATTACTCTCAGAAAGCAACTCAAGTCGTCTGGCTGCGCCTTTAAAAGATCTTATTGCAGAATAAAATTCATCGTTACTAATACCTATTGCGTTGCATACCATCCTTGCCCCTTCAAGATTCATCAGATTATGCTCACCAAAAATCTGAAGTGGTACCTCATTGTTCCTGTCATCATAAATTACTGTCTTACCATTTTTGATGCTGTGTTTTGGAATAGTGTAACCGGATTTTAATGCTTTCACATCTTCGGCTTCACAAACAGTTTTAACAGTTGCATCATTAAGACAATAAAATAATTTTCCGTCATCTGGAATTTCTCTTGCAAAAATTCTGAATTGTTCCTCATAAATCTCAAGGGAAGGAAACACGTTAATATGATCCCAGGCTATACCACTGATGAGTCCGATATGGGCATGATACAAATGAAATTTTGGTCGTCTGTCAATAGGCGAAGACAGATATTCATCTCCCTCTAAAATAATAACCTTTGCATCGTTTGATAGCTTAACCATGGTGTCAAAGCCTTCCAGCTGTGCGCCTACCATAAAATCAAAGTTAATTCCTGATGTTTTCAAAACATGCAGAATCATTGAAGTAATGGTAGTTTTTCCATGGCTGCCACCAATTACAACTCTGGTTTTATTTTTTGAATGCTCATATAAAAATTCAGGATATGAAAACACTTTTATCTTTTTCCTAATTGCTTCTGCAAGTTCAGGGTTATCGGCACGGGCGTGCATACCTAAAATAACGGCATCAATATCAGCATTGATTTTTTCAGGAAACCAACCTGTTTTCTCCGGCAATATTCCTACCTTGGCTAATCTTGTTTTTGCTGGTTCAACTATTTCATCGTCACTTCCCGACACGTCATGACCAAGGTGATGTAAAGCTAATGCCAGATTATGCATAGCGCTTCCTGCAATAGCAATAAAATGATATCTCATTTCTGAATTTTATCGCTAAAATACATGGTCATAAAATGAATATTTAAATCTTTCAAACTTTTTATTAACGATTAACATCTCTATTCTTGTTACAAAAGATAAGTGATTTAATTTAGTTTTGCGCCAAATAGTTTGCATTGAAAGTAAAAATCTTAGATCTCTACATCATCAAGAAGTTTTTAGGCACATTTCTGTTTGCCATAGGACTAATTATATGTATTGCCGTTGTGTTTGACATTTCTGAGAAAGTAGATGATTTTATTGAGAGAAATGCCCCATTAAAGGCTATTGCATTTGATTATTACCTCAACTTTATACCTTATTTTGCCAATTTATTCAGTCCATTATTTGTTTTTATTTCAGTCATTTTTTTCACTTCCAAAATGGCCGGACAAACAGAAATTATTGCTATTTTAAACAGTGGTATCAGTTTCAACCGCTTTCTCCGACCTTATATTATTTCTGCAACAGTCATTGCTATTGCATCTTTTTATTTAAACAACTGGGTAATTCCACATGCAAACCTGGTACGGCTTCAATTTGAAAATATCTATATTAAAAACCCTTATGTCTATCGCGGTAGAAATATTCATAGACAAATTAAACCGGGTGAATTTGTTTACTTTGAAAGCTACGACAATAAAGCTAACACAGGTTTTATGTTCAGCATTGAAAAATTTGAAGGAGGAAAGTTGGTTACCAAACTCATGGCTGATAGAATTACATGGGATTCACTAGCACAAAAGTGGAGTATCGAGAATTATACCATCAGGAATATTAATGGCATGACAGAAGAATTAAAAAAAGGAGTAAGATTAGATACTACATTATCAATACATCCATCTGAATTTAACAGAAGAATGAACTTTATTGAAGCAATGGATTTTTCGGAGTTAAACAACTATATTAAGGAAGAAAAACAACGTGGATCAGAGGTCATTCCTTTTTACGAAGTTGAAAAATACAGACGTACATCCTATCCTTTTGCAACATTCATACTTACATTAATTGGTGTAGCCATATCGAGTAAAAAAGTTCGTGGCGGTATAGGATTACAATTAGGGGCAGGAATTTTATTAAGCTTTACATACATTATGTTTATGCAAGTTAGCACAACATTTGCAACAAACGGAAATGTGCCTGCCGTTGTTGCTGTATGGATACCTAATTTAGTGTATGCATTTATTGCTATCTATTTATTACGAAAAGCACCCAAATAATAAGAGGCTGCCAGATTAATGACAGCCTCTTCTACCTAACGGATCAAATTTTATTTCACCGTATCAGCTGGATAATCAGCCGGATTAAATGCTGTTTCCGGGTGGTTCATTCTATAACGATAACCTATAATCGGCACCGCTATTGATTTTAATGGTTTGTTTGAAGGCATCAACCTGTAATAGGCAATTTTGTTTTCCAAAGGCGTTTTATCAACAAATGCATAAGCACGCAACACTTCTGAATTTCCATTAGCTTTAACAACTCCTATTTTTTGATATTCAATAGCATCAACAGAGCGTTCAACAACAAAGGAGTCTATATCCGTTTCGCGTGATGTGTACCAACTTACCATGACATGATGATCACGAGCCTCTGCTTGAAAAGAAAGCAAAGTGATTGGGAGTTGTTGTACATGTGTGGTGCTACGAATAATAAAATTATCAAGAATAGTTTTATCTGTACCGCCACCGTTCATATTCTTTGCAATTACAATATTGTCAGAATTTTTCCAGAACATTGATCTTTCTTTAGGTCCCTGATAATTCCAAACCACAACATCATCAACCATAATTTCACCCTTTCCTGTATTAGGATTATAAACAAACCGGTAGTTTCTGAAATCATTATCTTTTACCAACTCATAGTTAGTTGTTTCATTAACTGAATAACTTCGACCCTTTTCGAGATTTACACGGTAGGCAATGACTAATTTTCCGTTTTTCATACCAAAGTTAAAATAACGTCCACGACTGATGAAGTCGCAATTATCATCTAACCTTTTGTAATCAAAACTAATATCAATTCCATCAGTGTTAAAATAATTATCAGTTGGAATAGTCAAATCAATTCCGTCTTTACCTTTACCGGCACTCAACCCGTTTGTACCTTCAACACCTTCTGACATTACCACAGCAAATGGGCTTACTTTTATTGCATCAGGTCCTTTACTTGCCTTTGTGGGATCATCACCATTCCAGTCAAATGCACATATTACTTCTCCATTATTTACATCATAACCCTGAATCATGTTGGTAAGTGCTCCAGCACGTGAGTCGGTCACATTGGAAGTATTCATAACGACAGTAAGATATACTGCCAATCCCATTATTGATGTTCCGGCAGTAACAAAAATTGCCTTATGCATTAGGGACATTTTTTGTCGTTGACGGAGTTTTAATTTTCTTGCCATAATAATTAATTTATAGAATGAACCTTACGATTATACTCTTAGAAACTAAAAAAGGTTGTAAAAACTATAATCGAAATTTCAGATTTCTTACATTTCATTACTACCGCATTATTTTCCTTGTAATGGTTTGCTTGAAACCGGTTACCTGTATAAAATAGACTCCTGTGGGTAAATTACTCAGGTCACTTAGCGTTAGTATGCTTTTTCCAGCAGAAACTTCAAACATCTGCTTTCTAAGTTCACGGCCATCAGAGCCTACAATTGTCATGTAAACCACACCAACAGTTGGTGCATTAATGTTCACTTTAAGAAAATCATTAAAAGGTACAGGTGAAACCTGATCTACACTAAAAGTACCCTGTGAACTATTGTTTCCGTTGGTATTATCGGGTATTTTAAGTCCTGCATTAGCGCAGAAAGCAAAAACTGCGTTAGCATTAATATTTGTTGCATGAATAGAAATTGGATTTTGATCATCACCTATTGTACTGAACGGTGTTACCTCCCACTGCCCCATATTTTTAATAAGAACTAAGGTATCACCTTTGTTGAAGTCAGGAATTTCATTCTTATCGAATTTAAAAGTAATATTTGCCTTAACCTGTGAATAGAAACCAACAATACGTTTCGCAAATGATTTATCGGTAACATCTTTTCCTTCGACCATAAACGGTTGTATTCCATCAGGCAAGTTTTCGGATATCGGATTTGCAGAATAGTTATACATGGAAACATCACCAGTAACAATCGGTTGTACTAAAACTTTTGAAACAACCTTGCCATCGCTTGAGAAGGGAATTGAATACATACTTCCACCTTTCATATTTTTCCAGATGAGCTTATCTGATTCTGAAACACAAATCAACGAGCCACCTGATTCTGACAATGCATTGGTGTTTTCATTTTCTATGGTCAAAGATTTTTGATTCAGCTTAATTGTTGAATTACCTAATTCGATACGGTTACGAATTTCAATATTTGTTGCCAGAATACCACTTCCACTCACTCTTAAAATTCCATATTTAAACTGCTCTTTACTGATAACGCCAGAACCCGATCCCGTTATCAACTGATTATTTCCTGCATAATCAACAATACTGCTTTTATCAAGAAAGTAATTCATATTTCCATTACTACAAACTGCGGCAGTACCCAACGTGTTAAAAAAACCTTTAGCATTCGTAGTTTTAATTGTTCCTCCTGCATCTACGGTGAGACCTGAATTCTGATACTTTAGATTAGACTTTATTTGTGCACTTAGTAAATTCAATGCTGCTCCGGATTCTACTTTTAAAAAGTCAACAGCAGGCTGGTTGTGACTGCTGATTAATAAGTTTCCATCCGTTACTTTAAGCCTGCAACTTGCTACAATATTTTGTTTAATCTGATCAATGACGGATGCTGCACTCCGTTGGTAATTCAGATCACCATTTGAATTATATAAAATAGTTCCAAAAGTACTTCCCGTTCCGGCACCTGCTCTAGTAATCAAAGAGCTGCCTTTGGCAACAAATTCATTTCCCTGAATATAAAGTACAGACTTACCACCTTCAGGATTGTCATCAAAGTTGATGATACCATTCCACTGTCTGAATGAATTTTTAAAGTAAACTTTTATAGAATCATCTGATGCAGTTAATGTATTCGAATGCAAATAGAAGACACCACCAGTCTGCGAATATGCACCATTCAATGTAAGGTCAGATTTTCCTTCATGACCTTTTAAAATAACAGTGCCAGATTGCATTGAGAAATTCTTATTTAAGCTAACTTGTAAAATTCCCGGAGTTTTAGAAAAACAGGTGTTTCCACCATTTATGTTAACGTCTCCATTCACAGATAAAACAACAGCATGACTTCCCATGTTGAAGTTACTGTTTAGTCCTGATATATTTACATCACCTTTGATTCTGTTTTCTTCTGCACCTACACTTCCACTTGAAGTAAATTCTGCTGCTGCATTACCGGAAAGAATCAGGTTACCATCAACCTTTAGTAATGAACGCGACTTGCTATACGAGCCTGCTAAGGTTGTAAGTCCATTAACTCTGAATTTATCTGATGCATTTGAAAAGTTAAGTACCATATCACTTGTAACAGTAACAGAATTTAATGCACCCGTTGCATTACAAGCATAATAAGCAAAGAACAACCCACCTGTCATTTCAAGTGAACTAAATTTGAACTCTGCATTTCCGGCAGCTGTTGAAGAAAGATTAAAGACTCCTCTAATGTCTCCATGTGTTTGCATGTACTTGCCTCCAACATTGAGTTTTGCATTTCCATTAGCTGTATTTAAAGTTCCTTTATTGTAGATTAATTCCACATTTCCCATATTCAGAAAGCCACCGTTTACATTCAATGTAATATTGCCTTCCCCATTAAGAATACCTGTTATTTCACCACCAATGTTTGCAATACTGTCAGTAGTAACCTTGAATGACGTTGGATGACTACCGCTATGAAACTCAATTATGGAATTGACATTTGGCAAGATAATTTTACCAATTTTAGTATCCGAAATACTACCCGATTTATCCAACACAACCCATCCATTGCTTATGGTTAATGCACCTTTAATCTGATGGCTTTCGAATAGATTATTCTGATTCCATTCAAACAAAGTACTTCCCACCTGAGTGCTGATAGTGACATTCCCAAAATTACCTGTAACTACAGCTGCCAATGGTACAGTTGCATAGGAATACCATTTTTTGATTTCTATAGTTGAAGTTTCATTGAAAGACTCAACAGAATTCAGTAAAAGTGATGCACCGGCCAACGTGTTATCTCCAGGATTCCAAATCAATTTGCCTGAAGCACCAATCTGTAATGCTGCGTTAACAAGAAGTTGCTTAATGTTACCACCTTGCATATCAAGTGTACCTGCTATGTTGACACTTCCATTTATCTGAAGTAATTTTGATGGCGACAAACTAAGTACAGCATTTCCTGAAACAATAAGTGATTTGCAAAATGATGGTTGTGATATTGTTATACTATGTGCAGATGAGATAACAACATCATCAGAAGAAGCAGGCACTCCGGCAGGTGACCAAATAGCAGGATTACTCCAAATTCCTGAAGTTGTTGTAGTTTTTGTAACAGCAAATACAGACTTGCTAAATGCAAAATAACAAATCAATAAAAAGACAGAAAACTGTATTCTAATTCGTGACATGCTCATCCCTCATCTTTCTTACTCTGATACCATTAATAGTTTCTTCTCTGAAATTTTGTTTCAAATCAGGAATATTAAAATCTACAGGTCTTTGCTCTGCATCTGATGTTGTAGTACTTGCCTTTGATTTTTTTGAGTTGGAGATATTAAAATAGATTATTCCGCCAACAACAACAGCCATTGTCATTGTTGCAGTAACGGCAATTAAACGATAAGACAGTCGTAGCTTAGTGCTTTGTCTTAGCCTGTTGGGCAGGTGTTTCTTTCTTTTCTTCCTCATCTGCGTAAATCCTTATATGTAAAATCGCTAAAAAGGTTGCATAAAAAAAGCCGCATTACGGTGCGGCTTAAAAATATCACGCTGTAATAATTTATAAATTAACAAACATTAAATCATCTACAGAAATAGTAGCATTATCTGCAAGAATAGCTGCTCTTTCCATCACAGCTTTAAGTTCACGAATATTTCCGGGCCACTCATAATCAAGCATAAATTTAGCTGCTTCATTAGAGAGTTGTGCCACTGGTGTTTTATTTGCCTGAGCATAGAGGTCAAGGAAGTGCTTTGCAAGCAGAATAATATCATCACCTCTTTCTTTCAATGGTGGCAAATGAATCAGGAATCCCTGAATCCTGTAGAATAAATCTTCTCTGAATCGTCCTTCTTTAACCTCAACAGCCAAATTTCTGTTAGTGGCTGCCACCATTCTGAAATCGAGCTTAATTGTTTTATTACTTCCAATGCGTTGAATTTCTTTTTCCTGTAACACACGAAGCAATTTAGCTTGTAAGCTTAAAGGCATCTCACCTATTTCATCAAGAAAAATAGTTCCTTCATTAGCTTCTTCAAACTTTCCAATTCTGCGTTCGCGGGCATCAGTAAATGCTCCCTTCTCATGACCAAAAAGTTCACTTTCAATAAGCTCTTCAGGAATGGCGCTCATATTAACCGTAACAAAATTTTTACGGGCACGAGGTGAATTATAATGCAAAGCGCGTGCAACAAGTTCTTTACCTGTTCCGCTTTGACCTGTAACCAGCACCATCATATTGCTCTTTTCAACTTTCTGAATCAGACGTAAAATTCTTAACACAGCATTGCTGCTACCCATTATATTGCTGTACTTATGACGGTCAATAATCTGGTCTTTTAGCATTTCATTCTCCTTCTTCAACACCACATTCATGCTCAGATTTTTTACTGAGTTTTCAAGATTCACGAACAAATTATCATTCTTGATTATGTAGTCCTGTGCTCCGCTTTTATAAGAATCAACGACCACTTCAAGGCTGTCTTGTCCAGAAACAAGAATGCACATGATGGATGCATTATAATCTTTAATTCTTCGCATCAAGCCTACACCATTCATTCCCGGTAAGTGATAGTCAATAGTTATAATGTCAGGGTTAAGATGCAGATTGTTTAAACATTCCTCTGCCGATTCAAAATGCTGAATCTCGAAATCAGGATTTTTTGACAATGACTGGCGTATCAGTGTTGCCACCATTGCATCATCTTCCACAATAAAAATTTTAGCCATAGTTTTATTATTTATACTTCTACATTTTTTAGTTCACTCTCAAGTTCTATACAGGCAACGCTACATTCATCAGAAATCTTTTTAATCATTGCCGGATAATCCTCTAAATTCGACTTCTCTCTGGCGTACTTTTCCAATGTTGCTACTGTTTCGTACGTATCCTTTAAACCTACATAATTCAAGGAAGGTTTCATTTTATGTGCAGACTGTCTGATTTTTTCAAAGTCCTTATGTTTCAAACCATCTTCTAGTTCATCAATGGACACCGGTATGTTAGTCAAAAACAATGATAGAAACTCTTTAATAAAATCTGCATTTCCGCCCGACATTTCATTCAGAAAACTAAGGCTTGTCAGTTTTGTTGTAGCCTGAGAACTACTTTGACTATTGGCAGTTTCTTCAATAGGCTGCTCTGTAACAGACTCATTAGCCTTGCCACTAAGTTCAATAATTTTATTTTTTACTTCAGTGGGGTCAAATGGTTTCGAGACATAATCATTCATTCCGGCTGCAATACATTTTTCTTTTTCGCTTGCAGAAACGTGTGCTGTCATGGCTAAAATTGCAATCTGCGACTTATGACCTTTCATTTCTGTTCTGATTTTTTCTGTAGCTGCATAGCCATTTAATTCAGGCATCTCTATATCCATCAGAATAACATCATAGTCATTGGCAGACAATTTCTCAATTGCTTCCAAACCATTACAAGCTTCATCATGATCAAAACCCCAATCTTTAATGTGCTTATTTATGATTAAGCGATTGATGTCATTATCTTCCACAACCAGGATTTTTATCTTTCCGCTAAAACCGGCATGTACATCAGCAACCTTCTTCGCTTCTGTTTCCACTTCTCCGGGTGCAGGTAAATCAAATGGCATTTCGAAAATGAATGTTGTGCCATGATTCAATTTACTCTCAACTCGTATGCTTCCATCCTGTAGTTCTACTATCTTTTTTGCAATACTTAAGCCCAATCCTGTTCCGCCATACTTACGTGTAATGTCTGTTCCAGCCTGAGAGAATGAATCAAAGATTGTAGCAAGTTTATCTTCGGCAATGCCAATACCGGAGTCAATAACTTTAAACCTTATGCTAGCCTTTGAGTCGTTAATATTAATGAGTTCCGTTTTAAGTGTTACAGATCCTTTATGTGTAAACTTTACGGCATTGCCCATAAGGTTATTAATAACCTGACTCAGTCTAACAGGATCGCCCTTTAACAACTTTGGTAACTGCTGATCGAAGTCTGCTATTATCTTAACGCTTTTATCTGTCACACGAGCTTTAAACAATTCATTGATGGTATTAATAAGATCAAACAGATTGAAACAGACCGATTCGAATGTCATTTTCTCAGCTTCAATTTTCGAGAAGTCGAGAATGTCGTTGATAATTACTAAAAGATTATCTGCTGATTTTCTTATTGCATTTAAATAATGCGATTGGTCTTTATCAAGCTGTGATTGCAGCACAATTTTTGTGATACCAATAATTCCGTGAATTGGAGTACGAATTTCATGGCTCATATTTGCCAGAAACTGCTCTTTCATTTTCTGTGCTTCACTCGATAAAATAATTTGCTGTCGCAATTCATCTTCCTGTTCCTTATGACCTGTAATGTCAGTAGCAATACCCATGATTCCAGTAAGAGCACCTTCGCTATTAACTGAGGGCATGTAATGCACTTCAAAAAATCGGCCTTCAAACTCCATGTTCTGCTTAACCTCTTCTCCAAGCAATGCTTTCTTAACGTCCTTCAGTCTTACAGGTAGTCTATTCCAGATTTCAAAAACAGACTTTCCAATTACATCTTCTTCTGACAAACGGATTGTGTCCATTGCCATACCTTTAAACAAGGTAAATATGCCTGACTCATTGATGCTGAACAGAATTAATGGCGACTTTGAAACCACTGCATTGAGAGTTCTCTCTGTTTGCACAAGTGCAGTTTCAATATTGCTATGATTGTTTTTGGATGCTTTCGATTTTAATGCACCCTTTAAGGAACGTGCTATTGTTTCAGGTGTTAGTACAGCTTTAGGAATGTAATCGCAGGCACCGGCCTTCATCAGTTCAACAACTATTTTTTCTTCACCTTGTGATGAAACAACAATGATTGGTGCAGTGCCACCACGTTGAAAATATTCTGAAATGAAATCACCTGCATTCATCACAGTCAGATAGTAGTCAACTATCAAAACATCAAATTCCATACTTAATGCTTTCTCCATACCTTCATCGTAGGTATCGCCAAAATGCAAATCGGCATTAAATCCTGATGACTTTATTGCTCTCTTAATTGCAATTCTATCTACTTCATCATCATCAACAACTAACAGGTTTATCTTTTTGTAAGACATGATAAAAATTATTTAAGCGGGTAACACACTAAGGTTCCAATAAGTATTCAATACAGCTATAGCTTCAACCAATTTGTCGAAAGACACGGGTTTGATAATATAACCTGCTACGTTGTTTTTATATGCTTCCAATCTGTCCTGATCGTCTTTGGATGTTGTAAGCATAAAAACACTAATGGTTTGAAGTTCTTCGTCATGTCTGATTTCACGAAGCAACTCAAGACCATTCATACGCGGCATATTAATATCGAGCAACATAATTTTAGGCAAGGGGTCAAGTTTTTCTTTACCATTCAAGCCCTTAAGCATTTCTAAGGCTTCTTCGCCATCACGAGCAATGTGCAATGGGTTTTTAATATTATTCTTGGCAAATGCACGAGTAACAACCATTCTGTCAATGTCGTCATCCTCAACTAAAATTATTCCCGGTGGTATATCAATTGTCATACCTGATCATTTTTGAATACAACTTATACTGCTATCAGCACTATTGGTTACTGAATGGCCTGTATGTTGCAAAAAGCAAAATGTAAGATTTCAGGTAATTTTTAATGGAAAAGATTGAAGAAAACAGGTTCAACTATAATTTATAGTTCAAAAAGGGCAATAAAAAAACCTCGACAGAAGCGAGGTTTTAATTAAAAAAATTTTAGATTTTATTTTACGCGTTCTACATAGGTACCGGTGCGCGTATCAATTTTAATTTTTTCGCCTTCATTTACAAAAAGCGGAACCTGAACGACAGCACCTGTTTCTAAAGTTGCTGCTTTTAAAGTGTTTGTTGCAGTATCGCCTTTAACACCGGGTTCGCTGTAAGTAATTACTAATTCAACAAATGTTGGTGGCTCAGCAAGTATAGGATTATCACCTTCAAAAGCAATCTTCAGCATCATTTCTTCCTTTAAATAGCTGGCACTGTCGCCTATCATCACCTCAGGAATATAATGCTGCTCATAAGTTTCGTTATCCATTACCACCAAGTTCTCTCCATCTTTATAGAGATATTGCATGGTTTTGTATTCAACACGTGCCACCTCTACTTGTTCACCTGAACGGAAGCGATTTTCTGCAAGTTTTCCGTTTTTTAAGTTACGCAGTTTTGCCTGATAAAAAGCACGAAGGTTGCCCGGTGTACGATGCTGATACTCTACAACCTGATATAAATCTCCGTTGAATCTGATTACTGAACCAATTCCTATATCGCCTGTATCTGCCATATTCTTTTTTATTTATGTGTTAATGAAACAAAACAGGCAACGTGATAAAGCGCTGCCTGTTTATTAATTTATTTACTTTAACTGATTAAGCATTCTCAACTACATCAAAATTAATTTTCGCTTTGATGTCGCGATGCAATGCAACAGCTGCACTGTATGTTCCTGTTTTACGAATGTGTTCTTCAGGCATTTCGATTTGCTTCTTATCAATACTATAACCCAATTTCTTCAATGAGTCAGCAATATTTTGAGAAGTTACAGAACCATAAAGCTTGCCGTTTTCGCCTACCTTTACAGGTATTGTCAGGGTAACGCTTGAAATAGCATCAGCTAATTTCTCTGCATCACCTTTGATTTTTGCCATCTTGTGCGCACGTTGTTTCATTGTTTCTGTATGCACTTTTTTGTTGGCTTCACTGGCAATAACAGCCATTCCCTTAGGGATAAGATAATTCAGGCCATAGCCATTTTTTACCTTCACAATTTCATCGGCATAGCCGAGATTTTTCACATCTTGTTTTAATATAATTTCCATTGTTGCCTCCTCCTATTTTAACAAATCTCCAACATAAGGCATCAGGGCAAGATGGCGCGCACGTTTAACAGCCTGACCAACTTTACGCTGGTATTTTAATGATGTACCGGTTATTCTGCGTGGTAAAAGTTTGCCTTGTTCATTAACAAACTTAATCAGGAATGTGGCATCTTTATAGTCAATATACTTGATTCCAACTTTCTTGAAACGGCAGTATTTCTTCTTTGTGGTATCAACCGCTACCGGGTTGAGGTACCTAATTTCTCCTTGTTTTGAGCTCATGATTCCTTGGTTAATTAGCAGTTGCTGTTTCTTGTTCTTTCTTCTTCAACTCTGCATTCTTTCTCTTCTTTTCATTGTAAGCAATGGCATGCTTATCGAGCGCAACAGTCAGGAATCGCATCACACGCTCATCGCGTTTGTATTCGACTTCCAATTTGTTGATGAGTTCACCGCTTGACTTAAATTCGATCAGATAATAGAAGCCCGTGTTCTTCTTCTGAATCGGATAAGCAAGCTTGCGTAATCCCCAATTGTTCTCATGAACAATCATGGCACCGTTGTCGGTGAGGATTTTCCTGAATTTGTCAACCGCTTCATTCATCTGCTCATTGCTGAGTACGGGTGTAAGAATGAATACGGTTTCGTACTGGTTTGACATTTGTTTATATATATTTCAGTTTAATAGCCTTTTTTAAGCGGACGGCAAAGATAGTGTTATTATTAATTTCTTGAAATAGAATTTTTACTTTTTTTTAAGATACTCATCCTAAGCGAATCGCTACAATAAATTACTTTAAGTAAATTATATTAAAAATTTGAAAATCAACTATATAATAAATTAATTCAGATGAATTAGAATGATCAAATACTTTATTCGTAACGTAAAGCCTCAATTGGGTCGAGGCGCGAAGCTTTCATAGCAGGATAAAAACCTGAGGCAATGCCAATAAAACCACATAGCAACAATCCGGCAATAATCCAGTTCCAAGGCACCACAAAAACAGCATTCATAGCCATTCCCATCAGGTTGCCGACCAGCACTCCTAAAATAACTCCTGCTACGCCACCCAAGAGGCAAATAACAATTGCTTCAATCAAAAACTGCTTTAAGATTACAAGCCTTGTTGCACCAAGCGATTTTCTGATTCCAATTTCGCGGGTTCGCTCTGTGACAGAGACAAGCATAATATTCATCAATGCAATTGCTGCACCAAGCAATGTGATAAGTCCAATCAGTGTTGCTGCAATACTTACATTCTTCAACTGATCAATTACAATTGCTGCAATGCTGTCGCTTTTTATTATTTCAAATGAGCTTTCTTCGCCAACACGATCTTTTCTTATTGTTCTGAATAGTCCTGTTGCTTCATCAACTGCTGCTTCAAGGCCTGACACATGATTCACCTTAACACTAACTGTCCATGAACGATTATCACTGCCATAGTTTTGCTTACCGTTGATTAATGAAATCAAACATACTTTATCACCACCAAAACCCATGCTGTTACCTTTCTCGGCAAGTACGCCAATAATTCTATATTTTCTGTTGTCTATATAAACTTCTTTGTCAACAGCATCAGCATCAGGAAAAAGTTTACTCTTTATTTCAGAGCCAATCATCACCACATTATCGCCACGCATTGCCTCTGTTTGTGTCATATTGCGACCTGTGGAAATTGAATAACCTCCGGTTTGCAGATAGTTTTCATCAACAGCCATGACCAATATATTGGGATTGGTTTTTTCAGAACCTACACGACAAACTGACACTCCATTACACATGGTTGAAATACTTACAATAGAAGGATAGTTATTACCGGTCTTAAACAACTCTGCCTGCTGTAAGGTAATTGCTTTAAAACGTTTAGCCTTCTTGCCGGAATTACCTAACCTTATTCCCAAGCCTGAATTTCTGATAGTGAAGGTGTTTGCTCCCATGCTGGTGAAGTTTTCATTGATGGATGCCTTAAGGCCTTCGATGGCAGTAAGTATTCCTACCAAAGCCATTATGCCTATGGCAATGATTAACACTGTCAGTATTGTTCTGAGCAACTGTGACTTTACAGCATGTAGAGCCAAAAGTATATTTTCAAAAATGGGCATGGCGCTAAATTACAATTAATCTTTGCCCCGAAAGGTTTTAACTCATAATGAAAGTTAATTTTTTTCAAAAAGGCTTAAGTTTTGAAAATTCAAGCATACAAGGTGAAGAATTTTCCAGAGACAATGTGAACTATTAAATAAATATTTGTTAGTTTCAATAATATTGTACACTTTTACAAAATAGAAATAGATTAAAAATAAATAAGATAGAGAAAACAAATAAGTAAAAAATAAAAAGCGTTTCGCTTTAAAATTTCCTGTCATAGAAAAGTCGAAGATTTCAAGCACACAGGAAAGTAAAAGTAGAAACGCCTACGTAAAACGTGGGCGTTCCTTTTGCTTCGTGTGCTGGGCTTCGACTCCCACTATGACGAGCAAGGGAATCAGCCCGCGTTTTAATTTTTAAGCAATCGCTACAAAATCCAAAAAATCAATGTAATTTAGTCACACCCAAAAACCAAATAGTATGAAAAACCAAATCCAAACAACTGCATTAGCCCTTTTGCTCTGCCTGTTTACATTCTTTACAAGAGCGCAATCACAAACGGTAAATGTTTCTCTAACACCTCCGGCAGAGGTTGGTGCTTGCCGCCAAAACCTATATACTGTAACTTTTTCCGGTGCTCCTTCAGGCACACTGCTACGAATAGTGCCATCGCTTAGCGGTACTGCCAATAGCTTCTGCACTACTACTGATGGCACTGCGCTGCAATTGGTGAGTGCTACCAATGCAACTTTAGTTTCTGATGGCGATACACTTGTGATGTCCATTAACAACAATGGTAATACCACTATCAGTTATATGGCTTTAATAGATTGCCATATTGCTGGCAGCAGTTCCATTGATTTGAACCAGACTTTTTTAAACTACAATGGCCTTAGTTTTTTAGTTGACAACGACAACATACACACCACGTCCAACCTGCAAAAACCCGACTTGGTTTTGCAAAACACCACCGGCTTTAATGCCTATTATCTGACCCCCAGTTTTTTCGATTTTTATTACCGTAACAATGGCGATAGTGCCAACATACGATTTGGTTTCACACCGGGAGCTACAGCCTTTTGCGGACAAGTAGCCAGCGACAGTATCTTTTATCAAAAAGGTATCAACGGAACTTTGTATCCCTATACGGCAACAGATGCAGATACTCTTCAATTGGCACACCTTGATACATTAATCAATAAACAAAGAGTAAGTATCAATGCCTGTTTGACCAATTGTGCTAATGATACGGCTATGCTGTGGTGGCAATGCAACTATACCATGCCACAAGCAGCAGCTTTTTGCTCGCAATGTGGAAAAGAAAACTACAGCTATACGGTGAACAATCATGACAGTGCCGGTATTGATGTTATCCGTCTGTTGCCGTCACGGGCCGACCGTGAGTTCAGTTGCTTTAATGATACATTAAATGCCCAGCAGTGGCATTATATGATTGTGAACAAAGGCAAAGGAGCATTAGACAGCCTTAATTTTGACTTGACAGAATGGGGAACCAGCGGCAATCCCGGCCTGTCCAACTATCTGACACTGATAGACTCTGCATCGTTTTCGCTCACCAAAGGTGTAAACAGCATTTGCACCATCAGTTCGCAGATGACAACACGTGTACAATGGTTGTGCAAAAACCTTGTCCCCACGGCCATGTTCAATAATCAAATACGCATCAAAAACTTTGGCCAACACGATACGGTTTACCTGAGTTTTACAACACTGCGCTGCTCAGAAGAAAATGATGTCTTGCTCAACACCCCCAAGTTATACAACCAGTGGCTGTTTAAAAACATGAGGACAAAAAATACTTGTAGTACACAAACAAACATCTATTCAGCCTCCGGCTTGTTTGGAAATTTTATATCAGGACAGATGATAGGTACTGCTTTTGACGACATAGATCTAAAACTGCAATACTTTCCATCGGTATCGAACCTGAGTGTTGACAATAATGGCAATGGCGATTCAGCTGTTTTTGCTGTACAGATGAAAGGTTTAGTCAGAAATTCTGCTGTAAACATTTACCAACTATTAGGTTGCGACACACTGCAAAATTTTTGCGATACACTGCATGGTTGGCTGCGGGCAACCGTTTTTTGTGATACCAACATACGCATTACTCGTCCCTGGCAGGATGCTTTCTTTATAAAGATTACCGGTGGCGACACTACTTTTTTTAATCCCGAATACTACTACACTTCCGATACCATAGGCTATTCTATTTGCAGACGCACAACCAACTATTTTTACTTTAACCTTGCCGAGGGTGGCATGCGTAATGTACTTGACAGCGGCAATTTTGTTTTTAAAATACAGGCTTGCTGTGGCAGCGACCTTTCCCCATCACCCTACTCGGTAACTTTTCATCTTCTGCCTAACCCCGACAACTGTTTCACACTACAATATACGGGCAACAACTTTGCAGGGCATCTCACGCCACCTGTCATCAACAACAATAATGGTCAGGTGCAATGGCTACCCCTGTCCGACAAGCGGAAAGAGCTTTTTACCCTATGTCCGGGTTGCATTTCCCCAGGCATAATTGCACATAGTTATAAGATGCAACGTACTGCATCCTCCATGGGTTTGCAAGATAGTGATAATGACGGCAGGGCAGATTTTCCACCCATACAAATTACAGACACCAGTGGTTGGTTTGCGTAACATGCCTCTCAGCTCAACAGAAACCTGAGTAGCTTTGGCGACAAGGTAGAAGACTTTCTTTTAGCTAATTTTGTGGATGGCGACAGAACTAATGGCGGCTATGACTACGGTCAACTGCAACAATTAGGGCTTCGCTTTAATGTTTTACAACTAAGTAGGTTTATCCCATTAGCATTAGACACTATGCAGCTTACAGTGGACAGTCTTGTTTTTTATATTGATGATACCCTCGGTAATGGCACTTGTATAGACTGCAACACATTTGCATCAGGCAATGGCTACAGCACTTTGCTTAAAATAAATGCCGGAACGGCAGATGTTTCTAAATTCTTAACCGGCACCTCGGTAGCAGACAATGAATACCGCTATGCTTTTACCTCTTTTCTCAACGGCAGCACCTTGTCGGGCACCCTTCATGATTACCCTACACTCATTACCTATACCAACAATACTTTTACGGGATTTATGCCTTCGCAACATTACAGGCTGCATGTCTTTTACAATGTCTGTGGCAATTTCAACCCTGTAGCCTCTCAGAATATTGACGACTATGTAAAACCTTCGCAAATACTGAATCGGTTTTTTTTCAGTGGCAAGGCGCATCATACCGTTAGCCACAACATACCGCAACAGCCCAACAGTGTGGCTGAGTTAGACAGTGCAGGATGGACGGTTGACAGCAACGATGTGAGCAACATGCTTGTTGACACTGCTTTTATGAATACGTACGCATTCTTTTGCGAAGCCACAGGAGCACAGCATTACTTTGCCGGAACAACCTATAAAAATCAAAGCAACACCGTAAACAAACAAGGATGTAAAAAACTTTTGCAACTGAGTGCTTCCAGCAGCATTGCCGGAGGCAAAGGGATGTATGATGCCTACCCCTATGAGTACAAGCCACCCATGCTGATGCCTGTAAATTTTAAGGTAAATATTCCCTTAGGCTACTATGCTGCAGGTGGGGCTACGGTACAGAATTTGGTTTTCCTCAATGGTATCAACACAGATTGTTTGAGCGATACGGTAGCATTGAGCCTTACCGATACGTTGGGCAATTTCAACATCAGCTATACCGATATGCCTGCTTTGCAGTGTATGATGCAGCACAACAGCCCAGCAGGCAACGACACCTTGTTTTATGGCGACCAGTATAACAGCCGCTCTGTAAATATAACGCTGCTGCCATTGCCGCAGTGGTGCATAGACACGCTGGTGCCTCCCTACAAAGACACTACCTGTGTGGTAGGTTTTAACATATTGCAACCCTCCTGCCTGCAAGGCGGCACCTGCAATCAGGCCGACCTGTTGCAACCCAACCATCAGATGAATGCTTTAGGAATTAATCCTGACCTGATGCAAACAGGCATCAGCAATACTTTTACGTTGCTCAACAGCGACACGGTTTGCTGGCGCAATATCAAAATAGAAAACATCAGTTCTTCGCAGCCGGCAATCACCCAGGCCGACCATGTTTTTTTGGCATTAGTTGACAGCAGCATGCCCTACTTATCCGACTGGCATTATAAAAATGGCACACAAACCATATTTCCTCAAGGCAATGTGATTGCGCTAACGCCTGCCCTTGCGTTAGGAACCTCCATCACAGGCGACCTTTGTGCCCGTGTGGCAAGCTGCCCGGCAGATACGCTGTCGCATCAGGTGCAGGTGCATTTTGGCTGGAACTGCACAGGCTACCCTCAAAGCCCCTACGACAGCACTTCCGTTTGCGAATATGGCGTACTCAACCTGAGTTATAAAAAGGCAACTACGCAGTTCTACTCCTCAGGCAAAAGTTTTGAAACACCTTATACCCTTTGCGACACTACCACCGTAAGTGCTACTTTTTACAGCACACAATTGGGCTATGTATATCCCGACTCGCTGCTGCTGCAAAACCTCAACCCATCGTTAATGGTAGCCGGAGTAACCATTAGTGCCAATGGCAACACTGCGCAGTTGCTGCCTACACTACAACCCTGGTTGTGGTTGTTTGCTGCAGACAGTATGGCAAAAATTGGTTTTAACGAAGGAGGCTTTAACAACGGCAGCCAGTTTATATTGCAGGTAGATTTGGTAGCCGGATGCTCGTTTTCCGGTGACACTACACTGCCCGATTTTAACATCTATGCACATGACTACTGCGGCAATGCCGTTGATGCCAATGCCGATTACAGGATAAGCCCCGTATTCCTTATGAGTACCGTACAAAGCCAATGCCCCGACTGCTGGAGCATTACCAAAACTGCCGGCACCGACACGGCAGCAGCCTTTACCGATGCGGTGACCTATACCATTACCGTGTGCAACAACAGCGTAAATACGCAGACCGGTACTCTTGCAGACAACACCCCTGCAAATTTTGTAATTACCAACAGTACACTGCCTGCCACCGTAACGCTAAACTCTATGGCATGCGACACTTTTACCGTATCAGGATATTTTACCTCTCCGGGAAGCTGTTTTTACAATGTAGTAAGCGTTACTTCGCCAATGGGCACTACGTGGAAGGATAGTGTTTGCGTGAGTGTAAACTATGCTTGCACAGACAGCAGCACGTTCATCATTTACGACAGCACCTACAGCACTTCCCTGAATTACAGATACGATACCTTAAACATATTTGTTGAAGGCACACTGTTTGTAAACGACACCTTAAAATTGATGCGTTGCAACGTTTATATGAATGCAGGTGCGCATATAATAGTGCAGAATGGCGGCTACTTGGATATTGACAGCAGCCTTGTGATGGGTTGCCTTGCCATGTGGAGAGGCATTACAGTGATGGACTACGGAGAGTTACTGGTGCACGAAGGCAGCACCGTTGCCGATGGTGACACAACAATATTAGCCAACAACAAAGCAAAGGCAGCCTTACAAAACGCATATATCAAAAACTTTGTACTGGGAGTGTATGTGCCACCATCTGCAAATGTCTATTACAACGGCACTACACTAAAGGTAGAGCAAACAACTTTTGATTTTACTGCATTTAAACAAAACTACACAGGACAAAATACACATGGCTCTAAGCCTGAATGTGGTGTTTTATTGAATGACTGGATTGGGACGATTGGCGGAACATTGCCATTACAGTTAAACAGTTTTAACAACCTGAACACTGGCATTGTGAGTATTGGTAGCATACTCAATGTAAAACGCAGTGTCTTTAAAAACATTAATTACGATACGTTTTACAATACCCCTTATAGAGGTACAGCCATAACAAGCATAAAAAACAACAACCATTCAGGCAAATTAACAGTATTGCCTGAGGCATGGAGCTACACCACCGTTGACAGCAGTTACAGAGGTATTTATACTAATGGCTCTGAACTAACAGCAACTTATATACATTTGCTTAATGTAAGAACAGGGGTTGAACAAATGAACGCGCCAATGTTGAGTACTAATACTGTTTCTAACTGCACTATTACGGCAAGTCACATAGCAATAAAAATGCTGAGTAATGCATTTGCAAAGTTTATGTATGCAACCAACAATAACATTACCATTAACGGAATGACAACTTCGGGTTTGTCATTAGCACATTATGGTATTTGGATGAGTGAGGGCAATGCAAATACCTTTGTTCGCTACAACGCAAGCAACAATATACTATATCTTAACAATGCCTTACATGGTATTTATGCAGGTGCGTTGAACACTGCCAAAGTAAAATATAACAATGTTAAAATTAATGGAAATGGTAACGGCATTTCAGTTTTTGCAAACCAAAGGAGTAATGTAAGTTGCAACAATGTAGAAGGGACATACAGCAGTGGAATAACAGGAAATTCTATGGGTTACACAATAGGAAACAGCAACAATAAACTTACGGTTTCTTGTAACATGGCTGATTCCACTTACAGAGGTTTTAACCTTGGCGGTTCTAATCCGAGTACGGTATTTAAAGGCAATGAAATGAACAGGCATTATGTAGGATTGTACCTGAACACAGGCAGCCCGACTAATCCTACCTACATGGGAACACAACCACATCATGGCAATGAATGGAACGGACCCTTTTTAAGCACTTTTGGCGGATTAAATTTAACAACTAATCCATTTTATATTTTCCAATCTTTATTTACGGTGGATTCTACCTTAGGTTCTGTTTATAATCCTGTGGTAACGCCTACTGTTTGGTTTCAGCGCACAAATGGCGGTAATACATTTCATTGTTCTTCATCTACAGTGTGTAGCTCTTCACCTCCTGCATTAGCAGACACTACCATTCACAGTTTAATTGAATCAGGAATTTTTGATTCAGAAGAAATTTCGAAAGAGGCGCAAGCCATAACAGCAGAATATATTTACAGGGAATTAGCAGATGATTCTGCATTATGGTTTAGTGATTCAACCTATATCCAGTTTATGTCAGATAAACAGGGTGAGCCTGTGGCATATCTTTATGATGTGGAAGAATATTTACGTGCTGCTTATACTTATGATTCTACATTGTTGACAATAGCCGATAGCGCATATCAGCAAATTGAAATGTTCAATGATAGCCTTGTAATGATTGATGAGGGCATAATAGAAGACGATGAAGGCTTGCTGAGAGAACAATTTATTAATGCAATAAATTTCTTAAACCAGACTATTCATAATATAAACATTCAAAGAGAAGCAATAATTAATGATAATCTGAGTAATGCCGAATATCAGAATGATTATGTTGTAAACGGTGAATTACCCGAAATAAATTCTGCTTATATGAATGAGATAGAAATAAATTATTTGGAAAAGGGGGAAGATTTACAATACATCATTGATAATTATGCAGGAATATTTACCATAGCAAATCAATGCCCCTACGTGGGTGGCGAAGCGGTAGAAAGAGCGAGAACAAGAATAGCAATGGTTAATGATTCTGTTTCTTATGATGATGCAAACGTATGTTTACAGAATGGGGTTTACAGGATTGCAAATACAGATTCTTTAAGTAATAATGCTAACAGCATTATTATAAAGCCAAATCCTGCTAATAATAAAATTGAAATATTATTAGTAGGTAAATTTGATGATGGTGTTTGCTTAGTAGAGATAAAAGATATTTTAGGAAAAATAGTTTTAACCAATGAAATGAATTGTAAGGATAAACATAAAGTAATTGATTTAAGGACATTATCGCAGGGCATGTATGCTATAAAAGTTCATACCAATAATGTTGAATTAATTCAAAAACTTATTATCGTAAAATGAAACTGATTAAAAGCAATAACATCATAAGGTATTTATTATGCCTTATGATGTTATTTATAAAATCATTGGTTTTTTCGCAAGGAAGAAATTCTGTGTTCTTCATGGGCTACCATGATGCGCCTACCTCTAATGAGGCAAGAATGACATTTACAAACATTTCTTATTCATTAACATTAGAGCAAAGAGATATTCCATTTGAATTTACACAAGGAAATATTTCCGATGAAAACGGAAATATATTAATGAGTAGTAATGGCGTTTTTATTGCTAATTCCACAGGCGATACCATGAGCAATGGCAGTGGATTGAACCCAAGTCAAATTGTTGATGATTGGAAAGATTTTGGGTTGCCAATGCCTTATGCAAATATTATTTTACCTATGCCTGATGATTCAAACAAATATGTTTTATTTCATCATACTGCCGATTACAATATAAATTTATTTTGTCGAGAAATTTTTTATTCAGTGGTTGATTTATCCATGAATGGAGGATTAGGACAGGTTATTTCAAAAAACAACATTGCTCTTGCTGACACTTTTAGTTGGGGCTTTGCTGCCTGTAAACACGCCAACGGAAGGGATTGGTGGGTAGTGGCAATGTCTCACTATGCAACAGGAATGCACGTTTTTCTTTTAACTCCTGATACCTTGCAATATATGGGATTGCAAACATTTCCTGTTACAAGTTTTTTATGGGGATTTGTAGGGCAGCCCACTTTTTCACCTGACGGTGAAAAATTTGCTTTTGGCGGTAGCTATGGTGCTAATGGAATGAACTATTTATCTCGTGTTTCATTATTTAATTTTGACAGGTGTTCAGGCATTTTCAGTTTAGATACCGTTATTGATTTTTCTGATAATTATCTTTCAACAGCAACAGCTTTTTCACCATATTCAAAATATTTGTACTTTGCAAGTGCTGAAAATATTTATCAATATGACACAGATAGTTTTGGATTAATACCACATCAATTAATTGCAACTAATGATACGTTTCTTTCTGCACCACCTACATTTTACACAGACTTTAATTTAATGTATCTTGCCGCAAACGGCAAGATATACATATCATCAGGAAGTAGCGTTTTAGATTTGCATGAAATGGATTATCCTGACAGTGCAGGCGTAGCCTGTAATGTTAATTTACACAACATACATACAAATTGTTTTTTTAGAGGCGTTCCCAATCACCCTAATTATTATTTAGGGCGTTTGGTTGGTAGCCCATGTGATAGCCTAACTTCTGTTTCTGAAATTGAACATGATTTTAATTTTTCTATATCGCCAAATCCAAATAATGGCAACTTCAAAATTGTTTATCTCTTGCCACAGAACAAATCCGGCACACTTCAAATATTTGATATAACCGGCAAACAAGTTTACAAACAAAACTTGCCACCGTGGAGTACAATGCAGTACATCACATTACCAAAACTTGCTAACGGAGTTTATCAATGTGTGATTAGCAGTGGCAATGAAAGGGTGCATAAAAAGTTGGTTGTCCTAAACATGTAGAACATCAATGTGCGCTGACGATCCAACAAAGGTGCGAACCGTAAATTTTCCAGCTTATGCAGGGCAGGTATTGCGTAAAAAGAAAATTTACGGTTGGCTTTGTTGGTGTCTTTTTCTTTGGTTCGTTTCTTTTGGACAAGCAAAAGAAATGAACAGAGAAGTAACCCTCGCCTCCATGCAATGCGCCACGTACACCGTAAGCGGTTATTTTACTACACAAGGCAGTTGTTTTTACAATGTAGCAAGCGTTACTTCTCCGGCAAACACTGTCTGGAAAGATTCTGTTTGTGTAAATGTAACCTACCCCTGCACCAACAGCGCAACACTCATTATTCCGGACAGCACCTACAGCACAGCATTAAACTACCGTTACGATACGTTGGATATATACATTGCCGGAAGGCTTTATGTAAACGACACCCTAAAATTGATGCGCTGCAATGTATATATGAATGCAGGGGCACATATTATAGTGCAGGCTGGCGGCTACTTGGATATTGACAGCAGCACTGTTGGCGGCTGCACCAATATGTGGCGCGGCATAACAGTGCTTGACTATGGAGAGCTGATAGTGCATGAAGGCAGCACCGTTACCGATGCCGACACTACTGTGCTTGCCAACAACAAAGCAAAAGCTACATTGCAAAACGCTTATATCAAAAACTTTGTACTGGGTGTGTATATGCCGCCATCTGCAAATGTCTATTACAACGGCACTACATTAAAAGTAGAACAGACAACTTTTAATTTTACAACATTTAAACCAAACTACACAGGACAAAATACACATGGCGCAAAGCCGCAGTGCGGAGTGTTGCTTAACGATTGGATTGGAACCATAGGAACCTATCAGGATTCATTATGGCTAAACAAATTCTTAAATCTGAACAATGGTATTGTTGTAATTAACAACACTGTAACAATAAAAAATTGTTTTTTCAATAAAATACAGGCAGATGCTTTTTATGGCAAGCCATATAACGGCACAGCCGTAGTATCTGTTGGTGATGTTGCAGGGGGCAAAAGAGGCAACCTTACCATGCAGCCCGTTATGAACAACCAAATAACTATCAACAGCAGCCATAGTGGTGTGTGGACAAGCTACAGCACACTGAACTTAAACAATGTGCGCATGGACAGCATGTATATAGGCGCAACAGTGAACCGTTGTAAAGACTATCTGAGCGCTACTATTGCATGGAACGAAATAAAAGCCACCCGTGCAGGTATTGTTTGCAACAACAATGCCGGTGCAGCCAAGATGGCTTTAAACAACAACACCATTCATGTCAATGGCACAGGACTGAATGTGGCTGTGGGCATCATCATCAACGAAATCAACAAAAACGGACTAGGCAATTATAGCATTGAAAACAATTACCTGTATCTTTACAATGTGCGTTACGGCATACGCATGCAAAATGTTTACAAACCGCTGGTAGCACATAACTATATTGAACAAAATGGAACTAATGTTGTATATGGTATTACTGCGCTAAACAGCGATAGCACCCATGTACGCTGTAACCAAGTGCGAACAATGGATATTAGTAATGTAAGTTCAAAAGGCATTTATTATAGCCTGAGCAAAAACGGAACTCTAAGCTGCAACAGCATGGACACTGCGGCAACAGGAATCTGGTTTGGCGGTAATTGCGCTGGAACGCAATTAAAAGGCAACACCCTGCGCAATAATTTATTGGGGCTGTACATTAACAATGTTGGAGTAACAGGCGTACAGCCTAACAATGGAAACAGGTTTATTGATTATCGTGATACCGTTGGTGCTTATAATGCAAATGTTAGTGGGCAACAGCTTTCGCAATTCAGGGTTAGAACATCTGATGCCATGGGTAATATTTATTATCCAATTCTTGCACAGCAAAATTTTATTTGGTTCAACCCAATGTTGACAACAGGAATCTATACTTGCGGAACGGCTTGTTACGATATGCTTGAAGTAATTGACAATGAATTATTGTATAGAATAATTGCAGGCGACAGCATACTCACAGAGGAATTTATCCCCGAAAGCCAGAGCATGGCAAGACAGTATTTATTTCAGGTATTGGATAACAATCCTGAATTGCATGAAAGCGATACTTTGTTTCAGAATTTTTACAATGAAATGCTTGCAGAGGCAGAAGGACAACTTAATTCAGTAGAAAGAAGGTTTGAAGCCTACGGTAAAATGGATAGCACTTTTGCACCCATGCTGCAAAACATAGATTCACTGATTAGCCTGTACAATTACTACATAGCGCATTTTGATGAAATGCGCGATTCCATTGAGCAGTCGGGAGTAAACCCTGATTCCTTACGTGAACAATGGATTTTTCACATAGAGAATTTAGATGTTACAAGAGTGAACATTGTTATGCAGCACAACGCTGTTATATCGGGCGAAATGTACGAAGGTGAATTAACCAACAACATCATTAACGGTGATGAGCAGAATGAAATAAACAGTGCATTAATGAATGAGCTGTTTATGCAGTTGGAAGAAGTCAATTATACAAATATTGATGAGCATTATAATGAGTTAATGAGTATTGCGGAGCAATGCCCTTACTATGGAGGTGAGGCAGTGTACAGGGCAAGAGCAGCATTGGAATTAGTGAATGGTAGTTTAACTTACAATGATGATGCTAATTGTTTACAGTATGGCATTTACAGGCAAGGGAAAACAGCTAATGAATTAACATCAGAAAGAATTGAAGTAAAGCCGAACCCAGCAAGCGATTACGTTTCAATAAATGTTAGTTGCAAAGAAAACGAAACATTCAGCGCAGATATAACAAATACAGTAGGGCAAAGTGTACTGAATAAAAAATTGAAATGTAATCAAGAAAATATAATTAACATTAGTGAATTACAACAAGGCGCATATACGATTGTTGTAAAAACAAAAAATGAAATTCAAAATTTTAAGCTCATTGTTGTAAGGTGATACGAAATAAATTTTATTTTATAGCATTATTGATGTTTTTCCCTGTGATGGCACAATCACAGGGAAAAACACACAACTTTTTAATAGGGCACAATACATTAACCGATCAATATACCACAGCAGGAAAAGGGAGGTTGTTATTTGACAGTTCATCAGTGAATGTAATTGGTGAATCAAGAAAAATGGCTTTTGGCGCAGCGCAGGGAAATATTAGCGATGAGAACGGAAATTTATTGATAGCGAGTAACGGATGCTGGATAGCTGATGCCACAAGCGACACCATGCTGAATGGCGGTGGGCTTACACCGCCCGGCAGTTTTACAAATGATTGGTGCGATTCTTTTTCAGGTATCCCATTTTCTTATTCAAGTATGATTTTACCTTACCCTGATAATCCCGATAAATATATTTTGTTTCATCAAACAGGCGATTATAACTTAGGCGGTGATGTTGCTCCTAATTTAATGTATAGCGAAATAGATTTATCGTTGAATGGCGGCTTGGGTGAAGTAACATTAAAAAGCCAGATTCTTATTAATGAGCCATTGTTCCCAAATATTACTGATTGCCGCCATGCCAATGGGCGGGACTGGTGGATAATCGCCTTCAAAGAGGCATCAAATAAAGTTTATAAAATCTTGCTCACGCCTACAGGCATTGACACTATTATTCCTCAATTTCTGAATGTTCCTCCTGCCTCTTTTAATGGCGGGCAACCCACATTCAGCCGCGATGGTAAAAAATTCGCTTATGCTGATTTTTGGGGTTCTTTTGCTAACGTTTTTCACGATGTCAGACTGTTTGATTTTGACCGATGTTCGGGAATGTTCGACAATGAAAAAATTATTGATATATCCGATTCTATTTCGGGATTTGGATTAGCCTTCTCGTCCGATTCAAAATATTTATATGCATCATCATATCAGCACATTTTCCAAATGTGTGTTGATTCTCCCAATGTGGCAGCAACCAAGCAAATTATTGCCACAATCGATATGTTTGCTTCACCTATACCGCCATTTTATACAAGCTTCTTTCTTATGTATCTTGCCGCAAACGGCAAGATTTATATTTCATCAGGTAATGGTGTAGTGGATTATCACTATATCAATTATCCTGACAGCGCAGGCACGGCATGTGATGTTCATTTACATGATTTGCACTTGCCCTGTTATTCTTTCAGAGGAAATGTAAACCACCCTAATTATTATCTTGGTTGCGATACTACGCTTGGCTGTACGCCATGTTATACAGGCATAAATGAAATAGGGCAGCATGATTTTAAATTTTCTATTTCACCAAACCCTACAAACGGCAGCTTTAAAATAATTTATCTCTTACCCCAAAACAAAAGCGGTACACTTCAAATTTTTGACATAAACGGCAAACAAATTTACAAACAAAACTTGCCCCCTTGGAGTACAATACAATATATATCCTTACCAAAACTTGCAAATGGTGTTTATAATTGCACAATCACAAGCTATAATGAAAGGGCACATAAAAAGTTGGTTGTCTTTAAGGAGTAACAAAAAAGCTTCCCCTTTTAGAGAAAGCCATTTGTTTTTCGTAAATCTTAAAGCTTAATAGTAAGTCAGTCTGATAACGTCAGCAAGATATTTTGCAAAACGAATTACCTGACGGCTATAGCCATATTCGTTATCATACCAAACATAAAGCACTGCCGTTTTTCCGTCTTTACTAACAATAGTAGCAGGACTATCAACAATGCTTGCGCATGGATTTCCTACAAGGTCGGTGCTTACTAATTCATTACCGTACGAGTATTGAATTTGCTCAACCAAATCACCTTTAAGTGCTGCTTCTTTCAGAATTTCGTTGATGGAATCTTTATCTGAATTTTTTCCTAACGTCAGGTTCAGAATTGCTAAGGACACATCAGGAGTAGGAACCCTTACAGCATTGCCTGTAATTTTACCGGCCAATTCAGGTAAAGCTTTTGATACTGCTTTATCAGCACCTGTTTCAGTAATTACCATATTTAAAGCGGCCGAGCGACCTCTTCTGTATTTTTTATGATAGTTGTCAAGAAGATTCTGGTCGTTTGTATAAGAGTGAATGGTTTCAATATGCCCACGTTCGATACCTAATGTTTTATTGATAACAGCCAACACAGGAACAATGGCATTGGTAGTACAAGATGCTGCAGAATAAATTTTTTCATTTGCATCATGTTGTGTTTGATTTACACCATAAACAACATTAGGAATATCTCCTTTGCCGGGAGCTGTTAGTAATACTTTATCTACTCCCCTTGAAAGTAAATGTTTACCTAAGCCTTCACGGTCGCGTGCAACACCGGTATTATCAACCAGCAGGGCATTGTTAATCCCATACTTTGTATAATCAATATCTTCAGGATTCTTTGCTGAAATCATGTGTACGGTATGTCCATTAATTATGAGAGCACGATTTTGTATATCTTCAATCACAGTGCCCGGAAATGGCCCATGAACACTATCTGTACGTAACAAATCTGCACGTTTGATAATATCTTCATCACTTTTATCACGGGTAACTATTGCACGTAAACGAAGCTGTTCGCCTTTGCCAGCCATGATAGTTAGCTCGCGCGCCAGCAATCGGCCTATACGACCAAAACCATAAAGAACAACATCTTTAGGTGTTAATGTCTTTTTGCCTTTACCGATAAAATCCTTTAGTTTATCTGCAATAAACTTACTTACCGTTTGATATTTCTCTTTATCAACAAGCCATTCATGAGCCAAACGTCCTAAATCGAGGCGTGATGGTGCAAGATCAATAGCATTTAACTCTTTGGCAATAGCTAAAGCGTCAAAAATATTAATCGGCTTTTTTACAATTTCCTTAGAATACTGAATCAGGTTCAACAATTGGCTGCTGCTGCGATCAATCATCTGATTGCGAAACATAACCAATTCTACTGATTTGTCGAACCATAAAGATCCGGTAACATGAATTAACTCAATGGCAGCTTTCTCAGCCTTAATCCATTCGTTTAAATCCTGTTCATAGTTTACATCATTTGTTGCTGTTGTTTGCATTTTTTATTGATTTTATTCAGGCTGCAAATATACTCCATGTTTACAAACGTTGTACAACAAAATTGCCCCATTTATTACATTACAACTACTTTGTAATTCAGTGTTTTAAAATGATTTTCTGATTAACTAAACAACAACTTGTTTAAAACATTTTACTGTTCTATCCGTTTAACGGATTATTAGATTGACTTTTGTTGTCAGAAATTTAAGGTGGATGAAACAGCTTTTAAACATATTTATAATGCAGTGGGCAGATAAAACTATCAGTCTTGTCGGACTGGTGTTATTTAAATCTTCTGTTCTTGCAGGTCTGCTAAGTTTTACTTCCAAAAAGAAAAAAGAAACTTATAAGGTAGTAATTGAAAAGGAAAAGCTTTAATCGCTATTCAGAAGTGATCATCTGCTGTTGATTGATCAAAAATATTATCCGGATCATTTTTTCTCAAGTCAATTTTATTCAGTAGCTTACTTAGAGTATCCAGTAAAGACTTTTTGTTGTCAAGAGCATAGTTAATCAGTGATTTTGCAGCAACATAGCCTAACGTTCCATACAAAACCGACCCACTTTTACGTTGAGCGCCTCTGCCAATTAAATACTCTGCACCAATCCTTAATGCACTACCGGCAATACCAGTCTTGTTTTCAAACATTAATGATTTAAAGGTTTTATTCAGAATATTGGCTGGTGTCAACTCACTTTTCAATGTGTTGATATTATTAATCATTTTGTCTTCTAAAACCAAACTGCGTTTATGCAAGACATTTTTTGCTGTCAGCAACTCTTTATAGTTGGTAATTTTTGATTTATTCATCAGCTGCATTTTTTTCAGAACTATTAAGTTTTCTGATAATAAAATCCATTAAAGGCTCTTTTATCAGTCGTTGTGAAAACACAGCTACACCAATCAATAAAACAAAAAAGAACAATGCCATAATAAAAAAGCCTGCATACATACTGTTTAAACATTGACCTATCAGTAATGCTAATCCAACACTTAAAAATACAAAAACAACCAATGCAAGAATGGCAATAACAAACACAACTGTAAGTGACGATACTATTTCAGACAGTTTTTGCTGAAAATTAAGATAGGTTAACTCAAGTTTTACCTCAACATATTCCCGTGCCTCTTCGTAAAGTGTCTGCAGCGTATTTTTTTCCTGTGGCATATTCCAAATTACGATCAATATTCTTTAGCTGATGGATTGCCATCTTCCATTTCTTTGGACAAGTTATCAAGTTCATCATTAGCTTCATTGATTTTTCGTTTGATATCATCAAGGATATCTTCTCCTTTTTTTCTGATTTTTTTGCGTGTCTCCTCACCTTTATCGGGGGCAAATAATACTCCAAGGATAGCACCGGCAGCAGCACCTATCAGCAATGCGCCTAAAATTTTTGAACCGTTAGACATAGCGTTTTATTTTTAATAATTATTCTACAAAGATAATCACCCTTTACAGTTTATTGATGAATATTTTAGCAAAACACAATTTAAGGGTAATTGTTCAGTCGCTATCATTCAATTGTTCTAACAGTGAAAGCAGTTCGGTCTTGGTTTTTAGTTTATTTTGATTTCCTGCCAGCAAAATACCTTCCTGACATAATAATTTAGCCTTCAATATATCTTTATCCTGCAAGAAACTTGCATACTGATAAAAAACAGGTAAGTAACTTCTGTTTACAGATAAAACCTGCTCAAAATATTTTACCGATTGTTTCTCATTTCCCAACTTAACATGTTCAAGTGCAAGGGCATATAACACAAATAATTCCTGTGGATTATCGGCATACATAACCTCAAGTTGCTGAAGTCTGTCTGTTGACATTTCATTCACATTTATTTCAATGAAGTACAATAATACCTATTTTTGCATTCCGAAAAAAGTAGTTAATCATTTTAAATATGAAAATTTTAGTTTGTATCAGTCACGTACCCGACACGACAACAAAAATAAGTTTTACTGCCGATAATAAATCTATTGCTACATCAGGCATACAATACATTATCAATCCTTATGATGAAATTGCACTTACCCGTGCATTGGAACTGACTGAGAAATCAGGCGGAACTGTTACTGTAATTAATGTTGGTGATGCAAGTACTGATGCCACCTTACGCAAAGCATTAGCTATTGGTGCAACAGATGCAGTGCGTATTGATGCCAATCCGGCCAATGCTTCTTTTGTTGCAACACAAATTGCAGACTATGCATCGAAGAATAGTTTTGACTTAATCCTTACCGGTCGTGAATCTATTGATTACAATGGTTCACAGGTAGCAGCTATGGTTGGTGAACTATTAAACATCCCTTCTGTAAGTATTGTAAAATCGCTTGAAGTAGCTGATAAAACTGTCACCCTTGAGCGCGAAATTGAAGGAGGGAAAGAAGTAATTTCATGCCCTACTCCACTTGTTGCTAGTGCAACAGAAGGAATGGCTGAACCACGTATTCCCAACATGAGAGGTATTATGAGTGCTCGTACAAAGCCTTTGCAGGTTGTGGTAGCTATAGCTACAGAAACATATCAGCAATTGGCAGGTTATGACAAACCCGCACCACGTACACAGGTAAAGTTAATTGATGCATCAAATGTAAAAGCACTTGTTGATGCATTACACACAGAAGCTAAAGTTATTTAATAATAAAAAATTGAGAATTAATATATGAATGTTCTTGTATATATAGAAACTGCAGAAGGAAAATTAAAAAAATCGGCAACAGAAGTTCTGAGCTACGGTAAAGTAATTGCTAAAAATTCAGGTGGCACATTAACTGCTCTTGCTATTGGTGATTTAACAACTGATGAGCAAGGCAAAGCAGGCCGCTTTGGTGCTGACAAAGTTTTACATGTTACTAATGATAAATTAAAGCAGTTTATAAATCAGGCATACGCTTCAGTAGTAGCAGAAGCAGCAAAACAGAACAATGCATCTGTTGTAATAATTTCAAACACATTTAATGGCAAGGCCATGGCGCCACGTGTTGCCGTTAAACTTAAAGCAGGTATGGTTGATGGTGCAGTTGGTTTGCCTGATTTAAGTAATGGTTTTAAAGTGCGGACATCTGCTTTTTCAGGCAAAGCATTCGCTGACATTGAGTTGACATCTGCCATAAAAGTAATTACTGTTGCACCAAACAGTTTTAAAGCAGAAGAAAATCAATCAGCAGGAACAGTAGAAACATTTAGTGCCTCTGTTGCTGACAGTGATTTCACTGCAATGGTAAAAGAGATAGTAAAAGCTTCTGACAAAATTTCTTTACCTGAGGCCGAGATAGTGGTTTCTGCAGGTCGTGGTTTAAAAGGACCTGAAAACTGGGGAATGATAGAGGAACTTGCAACATTATTAGGTGCTGCAACAGCATGTTCAAAGCCTGTTAGTGATGCACACTGGCGTCCTCATAGCGAACACGTTGGTCAGACAGGATTGGCCATCAGCCCTAATTTATACATTGCCATAGGCATATCCGGTGCAATACAACATCTTGCCGGTGTAAGTTCATCAAAAACCATTGTTGTTATCAATAAAGATCCGGAAGCACCATTTTTTAAAGCTGCTGATTATGGTATTGTTGGTGATGCTTTTGAAGTAGTACCAAAGCTTATTGACGAGGTTAAAAAATTTAAAGCAGCTAATGGCTGATCATATTAAAAGTTTGTTTACTTTTAAACCATGATGAAAAAAATAAGACTCGATATTTTCGGTTTGTCTTATAGTCAGGCACAAAGTGGCGCATACGCCTTGGTATTGAATGAGCAAGGCGGCACACGCAGGCTACCTATAATAATTGGAGGCTATGAGGCTCAGGCTATAGCTGTTGAGTTGGAAAATATGACACCCAGCCGCCCTTTGACACATGACCTTTTTAAAAACTTCTCTATCTCTTTTGGTATTCATATTGATGAGGTAACAATATATAACCTTAAAGAAGGTGTATTTTATTCAAAGATTGTTTGCAACAATGGCGAAAAACAACTTGAAATAGATGCCCGCACCAGTGATGCCATTGCATTGGCAGTTCGGTTCAATTGTCCTATTTATACTTTTGATTTTATACTTGCACAAGCCGGTGTTGAAATGGATGAGGACTTAGGTACTTCGGCAACAAGTAGCGAAATGCCCCAAATAGAAAAGCCTGCTCCCACACCCAGAAAACGGACTAAATCAATTGGCAGTAACGATTTCTCTCATCTTTCTACAGAAGAATTGAACGAAGCATTGATTAATGCCATTGACAATGAAGATTATGAAGCTGCTTCTAAAATCAGAGATGAGTTAACAAGAAGAAAAAAGTAGTTTTATAAAGAATAAACTTTCTAACGCAAGAGCGTTTTTCTACTTGTTTTTCCTACCAAACACAGAAATATTAACATACCTCCCTGGGTTTGCTTTTAAGTCTATCAGAAGTTTATCAAGATTAGCAGATGCATTGTTGAGGTTATTGTAAAGACTGTCGTCATTGACCAACTTACCCAAACTGCCTTGCGAATTATCAATCTTACCTAACACACTATTTAGTTCTGCAATTGTTTTATTGAGTTTTTCAATAGTAAGGTTCAGTTGCAGTCTGCTTAATGAATCACTCAGTGAGTTAACGTTTTTCAGAATACCGTTGATGTCCGTTTGCTTGTTATTGAGATTACCGGCCACACCATCAATATTTGAAAGAGCACTGTTTAGTTTACTGTTTGAATTGTTCACCATTTTATCCAGGCCTTCAGTAGTACTCTCAAGATTGGCAAAAATATTATTCAAGCTGTTGCGTGATCTTTCGTTGATTAGCTGTGTTAATGCATACGATAATGAATCAAGTGATGTAACCAACCCTTCTGCTTTATTTTTTAATGGCTTAATCTGATCTGTTAATCCTGACTGAACATTACCCACAAGTGTATCACCATTTTTAGCAGGTGTTTTATCTTCACTCATTTCAAGTTCTATGGCTTTTGAGCCTAACAAATCACTTGAAACAATTGCTGCATTTGACGATTTAGGGATAAACACATTATCATCTACTCTAAGTGTTACAATAAGACGCCCGCTTTTATCTTCGGCATAAACAATTTTATCAACCTGACCGATTTTAAATCCGTTCATTATAACCGGATTTGATTTTACAATTCCATTTACATCGTCATAAACAACATAATATTTATTTGACGTAGAAAACAAATCTGTTCCCTTTAAAAAGTTCATACCCCAGAAAAAACCGGCTATGGTAAGTGTAAATGCTATGCCTACTTTTACTTCGTTTGATATTTTCACGTGATCTGAATTTATTTTTTAATTGCTTCTGCCTCTTTATTTGAAATTCGTTTGCCTTTATAATATGGAGTGACAAATGCATCTTTATATCCTTTTGCCCGCACCTGTGACTGTGCTGTCAACGCTTTGGCATGTGTTGTATAAACACCCTGACACACTCTGATCATTCCATTCTCTGCTTTAAAAGTATTGATGTCTGTCAGGTCTTCAAATCGTTTTAATTCTTCTTTTGATGCATCAGGCAATGCTGCAAGCTGAACGGTATAAAAAAAGTCAGGTAATTTCTCTGTATTAACGGCTTTTTTCTTCTCCTCTGCTGGAAGGTCTATTTCATCAGGAGCAACGGGCTTAACCGGAGATTCTGTTTTGTTATTTTCTTTCGGCTGCGTCTCTTTATTTTTACCGGCATTGTCTGCATTATTTTTGGCAGCGTCTTTTTTTACGTCCTGATCTTCTTTATTGCTGTTTGGAATAGTAGAATTACTTTCGTTCTCTTCCACCTTTTTTTGTGGCTGAGTAGTTTCCTTAGCCGGTTGGTTGTCGCTATTTTTTACTTCAACCACATTTTTATTCAAGTCATTCTCTGCACCTCCCTGAGGAATTTTAGCTCCCGGAGTTTCCATATCTAATTTATACTCCATAAAAGCCCTGAATATACTTGTAGCAATAGCATTTTGGCCTTTCTCTGTTAGTAAATATTTTTCTTCTGTTCTGTTGGTTAAAAATCCGGTTTCTATCAGCACTGATGGCATAGCAGTTTTATAGAGCACCAAAAAACCTGCCTGCTTAACACCACGGTTATAACGTCCTGCATATACTTCAAACTGCTGTTGGACGGCAGAGGCAAACTTGAGGCTTTGTGTCAGGTAGGCATTCTGATATAAAGTAAAAACAATATTGGCCTCAGGCGAATTGGGGTCAAAGCCATCATACTTTTGTTTATAGTCTTTTTCAAACAGCACAGCGGCATTTTCTCGCTTGGCCACATTCAGATTGTCTTCTGATTTATGCAAGCCCATAACATAGGTTTCTGCACCAAAAGCTGCAGGGCTGCCGGAGTTGCAGTGAATGCAAATGAAAAGCTCTGCATGGTTGCGGTTGGCAATAGCAGCACGCTCATGCAATTCAACAAACTCATCTGTTTTTCTGGTGTAAATAACCTTTACGTCAGGATATTTTTGGGTAATCATTTCACCCAATTTAAGTGCCACTTCAAGTGCAATCTGTTTTTCTTTGGAAGATGCGCCCAAACAGCCTGAATCATGTCCGCCATGACCGGGGTCAATAACAATGGTCTTAATGCGATATGGTTCCTTATATGTTCCATTAGACGCTGACAAACAGATTAAAAACAACAGTGAAAGTGTAAAAAAGACCCGTATTTTTATCTTCTTATAAATAAACAACATGATTCTGCGTTTCTTTGGATGGTGTTAAATTCTGTTCAATTACCTTTGCGGCTCCAAAAATATCGTTTTTAACTCCATCTCCTTTTTTTGTAAATGACCGTTTTTAAAAACTTATTAACGATTGCAATATTGTGGTGCCTGGCGGTCATTGTATTTTCAACTGAAAATATTCATGCACAAACGCTTCCAAAAGACTCATTATCCACAGATACCCTTGTTAAAGACACCCTTAAAACCGGTGTCAGTAATGACATAAAATCAAAAGTGCATTATGTAGCTGATGATACCATTGAATTTGATGTTGAACATGAAAGGGTTTTTATGTATGAAAAGGCACAGGTTAATTATGAAAATATTGAACTGAAAGCTGCCTATATTGAAGTTGACTGGAATACTAAAAATGTTTTTTCGGCAGGACTTCGCGATTCAACAGGAAAACTCTATGGAATGCCTGTTTTTAAAGAAGGCGATGATGAATTTAAAGCCGATACGATGCGTTATAATTTCGGCACAAAGAAAGGCAAGGTTTATCATGTTGTAACACAGCAAGGCGATGGCTTTATTCATGGTGCTATAGTTAAAAAGGTGGAAGAAAGCAGTTATATACGCTATGGAAAATACACTACCTGTAGTTTAGACACCCCACACTATTACATTGCAGCGAATAAACTCAAAGTCATTCCTAACAATAAAATAATTACAGGGCCCGCTTATCTTATTATTGGCGATGTTCCTGCACCGGCAGCCATTCCGTTCGGATTATTTCCCAATACAAAAGGTCGTAGTTCAGGAATATTATTCCCGGCATACGGTGAAAGTAATGCACTTGGATTTTTCTTTAAAAATGGAGGATATTATTTTGGAATCAGCGATCATGTTGACCTGCAACTTACAGCAGACATCTACACGTTAGGTAGTTGGGCAGTAAAAGCAACTTCGCGATACAATAACCGTTATCATTATAATGGAAATTTATCTTTCCTCTACTCTATCATAAAAGTAAGTGAGAAAGATTTACCCGACTATAGCCGTAGCAAAGAGTTTTTCATAAACTGGAGTCACCTGCAAGACCCAAAAGCAAGACCCAACGGAATTTTCTCCGCTTCTGTCCGTGCCGGCTCTAACGATTATTACACAAGAAATATTTCAAACGCATCAAACTACCTGACAAATACTTTCAACTCATCAATTTCTTATTCGCGTTCTTTTTTCAACAAACAACTCAACTTCTCATCTGCCATCACCCATTCGCAAAACACGCAAACCAGAATTGTGTATTTAACTGCACCAAGCATAAACCTTAGCATGAATACATTGTATCCTTTCCGTAAGAAAGAGCAAGAGGGCACACTCGCTTGGTATGAAAAAATCAGTGTTGGCTACAGCAGTACTTTACAAAATCAATTACAGAATCCCGATAGTTTATTCTTTAAAAACACTACACTGCAGCAGATGAAAAACGGAATGCAACATAACATTCCAATCAGTGCATCATTTAAAGTGATGAAATATTTTAATCTTACTCCGGCTATCAATTTTAACGAACGTTGGTATATTGAAACATACAAACAACGATTTAATGCCGACAGTAACAGAATTATTACCGATACTGTTAAAGGATTCAACGCTGCACATGAATACAACGGCTCGTTAAGTCTTAACACAAGAATTTATGGTATGAAGCAATTCAAGAAAGGAAAAATAGCTGCAATAAGACATGTGCTTTCTCCAACATTAAGTTATATGTACAGACCGGATTTTGGTGAGAATAAATATGGTTATTACAAAACCGTACAAACTGACAGCCTTGGCAACAGCAGACGATATTCAATCTACGAAAACACACTATATGGTGGTCCTTCACTAGGAAAGTCAAATGTGCTTAGTTTTAGTCTAGACAATAATCTGGAAATGAAAACCAGACAATACACCGATACGGCAGTGAACATTAAAAAAATAAAAATCTTAGAAAGTTTTGGCCTGTCAGCATCCTACAACCTGTCAGCAGATTCATTTAATCTTTCGCCTATTGGCATGAGTGCCCGCACAACACTTTTTGATATGGTCAGCTTAACAGCATCAGGAACATTTGACCCTTATCTGATGAACGATCAGGGAATACGAATTGCAAAATATTCACTTGCAGAGAATGGTAAAATTGCTCGTCTTACCTCAGCAAGCGGAAGTGTTGGCTTTAATCTGAATCGTCAGAAAGGAAATAAAAAAAGCTTAAAAGGAACTGTTGAACAGGTAAAAGAAATTAATGATCATCCTGACGATTATGTTGACTTTTCTGTTCCCTATAATTTATCGGTCAATTACAGTATTGCCTATTCACGACCTACAAATGAAAAAGGAAATCTATCGCAGATAGTTGGTTTTAATGGTGACATTTCACTGACTGAACATTGGAAGATAACATTCAACTCTGGTTATGATTTTCAAACCAAAAAGCAGTCCTATACATCCTTGGGTTTTTATCGCGATTTACATTGCTGGGAAATGCGTCTTAACTGGGTTCCTTTTGGATATCAGGCAAATTATTATTTTCAAATCAATGTTAAATCAAGTGTACTTCAGGATTTGAAGTTGACGAAGAAAAACGACCGTTACGATAATTTCTAAATTTACTCAACACTGAATTTGTGTCCTTCAATGGCAAGTTCTGTATTTTTAAATACCGTTCTGGCTTCATCTAATAATGGTTTTAAGTCGCGATAGCGTGCAGAAAAATGGCCTACAATAAGTTTGTCAACACCTGCTTTTTTTGCAATAGTTGCAGCCTGCAGACTTGTTGAATGAAACGTTGTTTTTGCCCGTTCTGCCAAGTCATTCATAAATGTAGCTTCATGATAAAGCAGGTTTACTCCTTTTATTTCATCAATAATTGATTCATCATAACAAGTGTCGCTGCAAAAAGCATAAGAGCGTGGTGCTGTTGACGAAATGGTAAGCTCTGCATTGGGAATTATTTTCCCTTCATCGTCCTCATAATCAAAACCGTCTTTTAGTCGGCCATAGAATGAAAATGGAATATTATGTTGCTGCAGCTTTGCTATAATTAACTTTCTTGGTTTTGGCTTTTCAGAAAAATGATATCCCGTACAAGGAATACGGTGATTCAGAATAATTGATTTGATAAGCATATCATCATCCTCATATATTATTGAAGGTGCATAATGCTGTACAGGATGAAAAATTAACTGATATCGCAATCGTGTTTGCGACAATCGCAATTGAAGTTCAATAACATCCATTAACTCAGGCTGACCGTAAATGTGAATTTCGGTAGTGCGCCCCTGCAGATGCATGGTTGAAAGCAACCCTACAAGACCTAAATAATGGTCGCCATGCAGGTGTGAAATAAAAATATGCGAAAGTTTATTGAGCTTAAACTTATATTTCAGAAACTGCCCTTGTGTGCCTTCTCCACAATCAATCAAAAAAAACCGCTCTCGGATATTAAGAACCTGAGCGGTGGGATGACCTTGATGAATTGGCGTTGCCGAGCTACTGCCTAAGATCGTTACTTCAAAATTCATTACTTGGAAATAACCATCCTTCTTGTGATGTTAGCTGTGCCTGAATTGATAGAATACATATAAATTCCTGCAGAAAGATTTTCGGCATTGATAGTATAAGTATTTACGCCTCTTTTTGCAGAAATTGTTTCACTGAAAATATTTTTACCTAGAATGTTATAAATCTTAAAATCAATTTTGGTGTTAACCGGTGAATTAAAATATATAACTGATTTGTTTTTAAAAGGATTCGGCAGGTTTTGCGACATGCTTAGCTTATCTTTAGGCAGCAACTCTATAACTCCCGAATTGGTGTCAATGGTAATGGTATAATAGGTTACCGACATGGGTTGGCCGTAAGATATACCTCCAAGGTTAGTAATTTTTCCTCTGGCAATGATATCAACCGTAATTGGATATACACCTGCAGTTACTGGCGTACCTGAAAGTAGAAGACAACCGTTGCTACTTGCTAAAAACTGGCAAGTGCCCGGGTTGCATGCATAGGTCAGTCCGGGAGGTAACCCAGAAACGCCTAAAATGGTAATTGAGTCCAACTCAAAATTTGCATTGAAGGGGACACCGCCAATATTGATAGTTGCCGTTGTATCAAAAAATGTTCTAACCTGAATAACCTGATTGTAGGCTACACCCACCATGCCATTGCTCAAGCCTGTAGCACTGTCGGGATAAACACCGGGATCAATTATTGTTGGGTCAGGAGTGCACTGCGAAACTGCAATGCCTGACATAGAGATAAACATCAATGAGAAGAGTAGCTTTTTTATCATATTTCTGAATTTTATATTCAACTTACAGTAGTGACTTTATTGATTTGGGCCAATGCTTCATCAATTTTTGGAACAATTGTTAATACTGAATCAAGTTGAGAAATGTTGATTAGTTTTTTTACCGGATCGCTGATTTCGGTTACAATGAAATTACCATTGGCATTGCGGCAAATTCTGTTGCCTACTAAAATAGCACTCAGTCCTGAAGAGTCACAATATTGTGTGTCGGAAAGGTCGAGGACAATATGAATGTAGCCCTGACTGTTGAGTATCAACAATTCTGACTTTAGTTCAGCAGAAATAAGTGTATTAAGCTTTTGTTCGTGAAGCTTTAGCACTGCGTATTTTTCTTTCTTGTCTAAGGTATAATGCATAATAGTTGGTTGTAAAATTGTTGCAAACAAATATAAAAAAGATATTCTAATAAAAAACAAATCGGCTTAACGACTTATAAAATCAACCTACAGGCTGACCAGCTAATAAATATAAAACTGCCATGCGCACAGCGACACCATTTTCGACCTGATCTAATATTATAGATTGATCTGAATCAGCTACTTCAGTAGTGATTTCGACCCCACGGTTGATTGGCCCGGGATGCATGATGACAATTTTTTTCTGTAATTTTTTCAGTATGTCGAGCGTGATTCCATATTGCATAATATACTCCCTTAAGGATGGGAAATATTTAATATCCTGCCTTTCAAGTTGAATACGCAATACATTTGCTACATCGCACCAGTTCAATGCATTAATGAGGTTGGTTTCAACCTTCACACCTAACTGTTCAATATATTTCGGAATCAAAGTAGCAGGGCCGCAGACCATCACTTCTGCACCCGATTTTTGCAGACAATATATATTCGATAACGCTACTCTGGAATGTAAAATATCGCCTACGATAACTACTTTTTTACCTTTTAGTGTTCCTAATTTTTGACGGATAGAAAATGCATCGAGCAATGCTTGTGTAGGGTGTTCATGCGTACCATCACCTGCATTGACAATAACTGAATTTACTTTTTGCGATAAAAACAAAGCTGCACCGGGTTTTGGATGACGCATCACCACCATATCAACCTTCATGGCAAGAATATTATTTACCGTATCAATCAATGTTTCGCCTTTGCTGACTGACGATGATGATGCAGTAAAATTGAGCACATCGGCAGAGAGCCTTTTCTCTGCCAGCTCGAATGACAGACGTGTACGTGTAGAGTTTTCAAAAAATAAATTCACTACGGTAACATCACGCATGGAAGGCACTTTCTTAATGGGCCGGTTGATGACTTCTTTAAAAGTTTGTGCCGTATCAAGAATAAGGTTGATATCTTCAGGATTCAGATTTTTAATTCCAATAAGATGTTTAACGCTTAGCTTTCCCATTCGTTTTTGATTTGATTTCAGAAACTAACCACACGCCATCTTTGCTGCCACTCTCCTTCCACTCTACCTGCACTTTATCGTTAACAGTTGTATCAATTGCCTGTCCCGTATAATCAGGTTCTATTGGAAATTGTCTGCTGAATCTTCTGTCAATTAAAACCAATAGCTCAACCTTGGCAGGGCGGCCAAAGGCCATGAGTGCATCCATTGCTGCTCTTATGGTTCGTCCGGTAAACAATACATCATCAACCAAAACCACCTTCTTACCTTCAACAATAAAATCTATCTCTGTTCGTGACGGCACTAACAGCTTTTCATTTCTGCGATAATCGTCTCTGAAAAATGTAATATCCAAAGCACCATGAAGAATATTACTCTCCGGCAAAAACTCTGAAAGTCTTTTACAAATGCGTCTTGACAAAGGGACACCTTTTGACTGAAGCCCTATGATGCAGGTATCTTTAAAATTTCCGTGGTTTTCTATTAACTGATGACAAAGGCGCTCTATGGTAATATCTAACTGTTTGCCCGCAAGAATTAAATGTGTCATCGTGTGGCAAAAATAGCATTTGATCTTAATTGTAAAAAATCAAATTACATTGCCATCTAAAAATTCACAATAAAAATTCCGGAAGGCGTAAAATACTTTAAAGCTAACCCGCTAATTAAACGGTTGCCTTTTGCATTCTTAATTGTGGATTCAAATGTTCTATGGCATCTGCCAAGAAACAAGGAATAATGGCATGGTGCGTCAGCTCAATTTTATTTGGATCGCTGAGCGATTCAATCATATCATAATATTTTTCACTGCCGTAATGTTCAATAATTTTTTCTTTTTTATCAGCGCGATCAAAATAACGATACATACCCTCTGCATCAGCCTCGGGATGGAACTGCACACCCAATATTTCATCACTGAATCGCAATCCCATGATAGCACGCTCATAGGGAACATGAGGTCTTATTTTTTCAAGACAAAGAAGTTTGCCGCCACTGCGCACAATTTTATCAATGTCAGGTGTTGTCACCTGCCATTCTCTGGAGTCAACAGCAAAAAACGGTTCAGGAAGACGGCCAATAATTCTGTCATTATTGCCGTCTTCAGTTTTATGTATCGGAAAAATTCCAAATGATGGCGAATGTCTTTCACTCACTATGCCAAAGCCTAAGTGATGTGCCATCATCTGAAATGAATGACAAATCAGAAAAGCATACTTCTTTTTATTTTCAGCAATGGCATTGTGCTCTATAAGTTTATCCCAAAGTGCGTAAAAAGGTTCTTCCCAAGCTTCGCCTGCAGGCAATGGGCAGCCGGGTCCACCTGAAGAAATATAAATGTCGTAGCCAAGGTCAGGCACTTCATTATTTTGTCTGACATCAAAAAAGCTACATTCAATAAATTTACTGAATCGGTCAAGAATGGTGCGGATGCTGCGCATGCCTTCATTGGGTTCACCATTATATAAGTCGAGCACTGCAACGCGCACAGGAATAAAATTTGTCATTACTTTTTTTCCTTTTTTACGGGAATATCAATATTTGTTTCACTAATTATGTAATCTACCACTTTTTTCAGGTCACCGGTTTTCTCAAAAACTGCCAACTGTCTGTCGGCACCCGTACCTTTTTTCATCATATTAAAAACGTGGTTTACCTCTTTGCGTGAGCCTAAATCACCCACGACATCATCAATAAACTCTGTAATTTCTTCAATCAGAACTTTTGTTGCCACCTCTTTCTCTTTACCAAAATCAATCAGTTTGTCATCAATACCATAACGTGCAGCGCGCCATTTATTTTCATTAATTAATGCTCTGGAGTAGGTTCTGAAACTCAGGTTGAACTGCATGAGCAAATACAACTTGGCAATGATGCCTTGCATGATAGCCGCCAGCGTAATAGTTTCTTCAATACGCATAGGAATATCGCAAATTCTGAATTCAATAGTATTGAAAAAAGGATGCAATCTGATATCCCACCACACTTTCTTTGCATTGTCCATGCAGTTGGTCTTTACCAGTAGTTGAATGTAGGCATCATATTCGGCAGCACTTGAAAACTCATCAGGAATACCCGTTCTCGGAAATTTATCAAACACCTTAGTTCTAAAAGATTTAAACCCTGTATTTCTACCTTCCCAAAAAGGAGAATTGGTTGAGAGCGCAAAAATGTGAGGCAAAAAATAACGTGCCTGATTCATCAGTCTAATACCTATTTCTCTATCATCAATGCCAACATGCACATGCAATCCAAAAATAAGGTTGCTTCTTGCAGCATCCTGCATCTCACGTATAATTTCTTCATAGCGTGGGTGGTCGGTAATGAGCTGATCTTGCCAGCGCGAAAACGGATGCGTGCCAGCAGCAGCAATCACCAATCCTTGTTTATGCGCCAGCTTAGCAACCATCTGTCGCAGATAGGTAACTTCTTTTCTTGCTTCCGAAACGTCTTTGCAGATGTTGGTACCCACTTCCACTACACTCTGATGCATTTCAGCTTTTACCTGCTCTTTCAAAATTACCTTACCGCCTTCAACAATCTGATGCATGTGCGAACGCAACTCTCTTGTTTTAGGATCTATTACCTGAAACTCTTCTTCCACACCGATAGTAAACTGTGGTAATCTGAATTTTTTATTGATATATGCCATACTCTAATCAGCACTTTTTATTTCACTGTGTATGATTCCATCAGTGCGTCCATATTCTGCTTGTTCACAATCTGCCCTTGTGCAGCATGTTTAACAAAAGCACCCCATGTCAAATTATCTTGCCCTTCGCGGTGTGCAAGTGCCTTCTCAATACACATATCGGCAACGGCTTCAATAACCCAATTAAAATTCTCTTCACCTACACTATGGCGGTCGGCATCGGGTGCGGGATTGCAGAAGTCTATGGCATAGGGCACACCATCACGAATGGCAAACTCAACCGTATTGATGTCATAACCCAAAGCATTGCAAAGTTTAAAAGTATATTCTTCAACAACATCAAGAATACGTTGCTCAGGTGCGGGTCCGTCAACCACATAACGCAGGTGGTGCGGGTTGCGTGGCTCATAACGCATAATCTTTATGCGCTTGCCGCCTATACAATAACAGCGGAAGTACTGATCAAACACAATTTCTTCCTGCAGCAGCATCACCAACTGACCTGTCTCCTGATGTTTATTATAAAAATCGGTAGCGTCATTGCATTTATACACATTTTTCCATCCGCCACCTACAAAAGGTTTCATATAGGCCGGAAAACCTATGTACTTAAAAATATTATCCCAATCCAAAGGCATCTTCAGGTTTCTGAAAGAATTTTCATTTGTATCGGGTGGATGAACATTACTTGGCAGCAGAACCGTCTTTGGCACCGGCACACCAATTTTTGTAGCAAGACAGTTATTAAAAAATTTCTCATCGGCACTGTTCCAAAACGGGTTGTTCAGCACTGCTGTTCCGCAGATGGCAGCATTCTTCAACATACCACGATAAAAAGGCACATCGTGCGATATTCTGTCAACAATCACAGCATAGTCCATAGGCATTCCCTGCACCACCTTATCCACCTGCACGGACTCGGCCATAATGCCACTAATATTTTTAGAGTTAATCCGCTCTACAACTGCCGGTGGAAAACTGTTCTCCTGTCCGAACAAAACGCCTATTTTCTTCATTGTATAATATATATGTGTTATCGCACAAAAATAACAAACAGATGCAAATGGGCAAAGAGTTGTAAAGTTGGTGTGTATTGTCGTGAAATAGGTTTACACAAACAACTGAAAATGGGTATAGTCCATTTGATAGTTTTTTAATCATTGAATAAAAGTATGAAATTGAAATTTATATTTTTATTTTTGAAAAATAATGCGAAAAGCAAAATACACTTATCCGCTAAATTTGAGCACATAAGCGAAACAAAATGATGTTTTGTGGTAGATATAAGTAAGTTAGCGGCTATTAAAAAAATCGAACATAAACAATTAAACAACAGATAAATGAGAAAAACAGTATTTATTCTAATGAGTGCATTTGCATTAACAGCTTGTAACAGTGCTAAAAACGACACTTCTAAAACTGACAACGAACAAGCTAAAACCGAAGAAACGACCAAAGTAGGCGGTGAAAAAGACGAACACGGTTGTTTAACTTCAGCTGGAGAAACTTGGAGCCAACTTAAACAAAATTGTATTCAAATTTTCTCCGTTGGACAACGATTAAATCCAATTGAAACAAAAGATGGAGAAGCTGTAATTAGTGCTTTTGTTTTATTTAATGACGACAAGTCAGAAGTTGAATTGTTTTTACCAAGCACCGAAAGTACTTCAATTTTAAAAACTACAAACAAAGCGATTTACGAAAATGGAGCATACAAGTATGACCCAAAAGATTCTTCATTATATGTAAACGGCATTAAAACTTATAGTGCAGACAAAACAAAATAAGGATTTGTTAGCTACAAAGATATGATACATAAAATCACAAATGAACTGAAAGTTGGCAACGACCACATAAAAATTCTTTATCCTGGAAAGGCTTTGAATAGTGACACCGACACAGGTTTGGGAACGATTGGAAGAATTGACCATGCTCAAATTGGAGGAAATGTAACCATAAAAATGCACCCACATATCAATGATGATATTCTTTCCTATTTTAGAACTGGTTACGCTATGCACATCGATTCTGAAGGGTATCAAGCAAAAGTTTCTCGAAACAAATTGATGCTGATGAAAGCAGGTAAAATATTTCATCACGAGGAGCATATGCCTGAACCTTTGGAAGGTTTGCAGATTTTCATACGCCCAAAGGTGAAAGATGATGTTCCTGAAGTTAGTTTTCGTGATTTAGAAGAAACGGATAGCGTTGATAAATGGAGATTATTAGCTTCACCAAATACAGACAGCCAATTAAAATTCACAAGTGAAACTTGGATTTATGACCTTTCATTAAGCCAAACAAAAGAAATCAATCTTCCTGATTTTGACAAGGAAAAAATGACAGGTTTATTGTATGTTTTTCAAGGAGAAATAACAACAAATGAGCATTTAAGTTTAAAAAAAGGAGAATCTATTGTGTTTAAAGATGAGGATTTGAAAATTCAAGCAACTGAAAACTCAGAATTGGTTTTGTTTATTATGAACGAAAACTCAACTTATTTTGACGGAGGAATGTACAGCGGAAATCAATATTAACAGCCGATAACAAGCAGTTGTGCAAGAACTGGGATGAAATGCAAAATTCAACATTTGTACTTCTATTCAGCAGTAGTACTAAATTGAACTTTATTACTTCTATTTCCCAGCCCTCGAAAAACTCCCAAAACATTACCTGCAACCGCAAATGGACATATCACTTAAATGAAACTGAAACGATACATGATAATTATTCTCACTCTTATTGGACTTATTGCGGTGATTTTAATTGTAGGTAAGATTAACTTATCTAATCAATTCAGCAAAGAGGTTAAAGAACTATTTACCCAATCAGAAAAAATATCGGACAAGACTTTTAACTACGAAATGCTCTTGGAGTTACCCGAGCCTGTTAAACGCTACTTTACGCATGTTTTAAAAAACGGACAACCTTTTATTAGTTACGCCAGACTCACCCATAATGGACAGTTTAAAACAAATCAGAACAATGATTGGGTAAAAATTGAAGGAGAACAATACTTTACTACAGAGAAGCCAGGATTTATATGGAAGGGCAAAACCTCTATGTTCACAGCTCGTGACATGTATATCGCTGACAAAGGAAGGCTTATTGTTTCACTTTTCTCTGTGTATAATATTGTTGATGGTAAAGGTGAAAAGTTTAATCAAGGAGAGTTACTTCGTTGGCTTGGAGAGAGCGTTTGGTTCCCGACAAATCTTTTACCAAACGAAAATTTACAATGGACGGCAATTGATAGTACAACTGCGAAACTCACTTTTACTTACAATAATTTAACTGTATTTTACATTGTAACCTTCAATGAACTTGGAGAGATTACACAGCTTGAAACAAAACGATACATGGGCGAAGAAAACTTAGAAACATGGATAGGCAAACTATCTAAATACAAAGAAGTAAACGGAATAATAATACCCACAGCTATTGAGGGTAGTTGGAAATTAGAGGAAGGAGATTACAGTTACGCCAAGTTCAAAGTAAAAAAGATTGATTATAATATACCGCAACAATTCTAAGGTTGATAAAAAAAAGGTATGCAGCTAATCGAGTGGGCGTACGTTTCACATACTTAGCGATTCACATATAGATTAGATTAGCAGGTCCAACAAGTAATTATTAAAATATACCTGTACTTACTATTAATATTACTTTCACTTTTTTAAGAAAACATGTGGGTGGGGCAGAATTCACTCAAGTACTGCTTGGATTTCTCAAATACAAACATTTGTTGCAACACTAAGTAGTATGTACTAAACATTGGTACTCCTCTATAAACCCAACCTTTTAATTCCCAATCGCCCTGGCCTTTGCAATATACTGCTCCCCTTCTTCTTTCTTGCCAGTTAACATCAGTGTAACACCTAAATTATTTAATGCTCTTGTATTAGCAGGATTCAATTCAATTGCCTTTCTGAAATAAATTATTGCATTTTCATAATCCTGCATAGCGGCATAACTGTTTCCTGTATTATTTACTGCATCCTCATTTGCGGGGTTAATTTCCAATGCTTTTTTATAATTCTGAATTGCCTTAACGAAATTATTTCTGTGGGCAAAAACATTTCCCAAATTATAATAAGCTCCGTCCGAAAGCGAATCCAGTTTAATTGCTTTCATCAAAGACGTTTCGGCTTTATCAGACTCCTGCATTTCATCATAAAACACACCCAAATTAAGATATGCCTCCTTAGCTGCCGGGTCAAGGTCTATGGCATGGTTCAATGCCTTTATACTTTCCTGATATCGTTTTGCTTTTCCGCATGCTACACCCCATGAAATAAAAAACTGTGGATCGGTAAATGTTTTACTCTTAGATGCCTTCTCAAAACTTTCAATAGCCTTATCATAATTTTCTCGCTCCTTATATGCAAGTCCAAGATGATAATATGCCTCAGAATACGTTGGTAAAATAGCAACTCCCTTTTCTAACTGCTCAATACTCTTATCAAGAAGATTCATCTTTTTTGAATGATCTTTTTCTTTCAAAGCCTGTTCAATAAGAATGGCGCTACCATAAGCATATCTTATTCGTGCACTTTCAGGACACGTCTTTACATCAGTAGCCAGTAAAGTCAGATTGCTTTTCCATTTTGCATTTCTTGCAACTGTCATTCCGCCATAAACAACAAAAACAATTAATATCAGACCAAAAAACATTCTATTTGCTGATATAATTTTATTAATATCAATTTTATCTCTGACAACACTACTGACTTTAAATAGCGTAAAAAGAACTGATGTTAATGCAATACAAATGCCTAAAGAAGGAAGATAGGTAAAACGCTCTGCCATTACAGATTCAATCAAAAAAAACACATTGCTTACAATACTCATGGTAAGCAGAAAATAAAAAATACCGAAAGAAAACCTGCTGCGCGACTTAAATCCTTTAATAGCCATAATCAGTAAAAAGACATAGACTGCCAACGAAAAAAATGCCTTTATATTAGAAAAATCTACAACAGGAAAAGTGTTATAGGAATAATCAAATGACAGCGGATAAGGAATGATGAGTAAATACAAATACTTTCCGGCAATCATAACTGCTGTTGCCAATTGCTGAAAATAATTTTGTGCATCAACAATTGAATTGTTGATAGGCAATATCTCATTAAAGTTTGAGATTCCTTTAAGAACAACAAAACGCAATGACAGATAGACTACAATAGCAATTGCCGGTGACCACGACAATTTAATGCTGCTACCTACTGTATGCTGTCTGAAAAAATATGCAATCAATGGAAATATGATTATTGCTGTGACAGAACTTTCTTTTGACAGTAGTGATAAAACAAAATAAAACAAAACGCCTAAGGCATAAACAGGCTTTGCCTTATCCAGTAAATTTAAAAAGCTATTGAATGAAAGAATCAGAAATAAGAAACATAGAATTTCGTCTCTGCTTTTTATATTGGCTACTACTTCTGTATGAATGGGATGAATGACATAGATAAGAGTGGTGACAAAGGCAAACAGCCAGTCGTCTTTAAAAAGATTAACCAGAAAACGAAACAACAACCATGCTGTGAGCACATAGAGCAACACATTAACCCAATGACCAATAGCAGGATTTTCAGGAGCTAATTGCCATTCAACAGCAAACATTGCAACCGATAATGGGCGATACAAACTTTCATTTCTGTCCCAAAAACCTTTTCGGTATGCAGTTGTAAAGATTTCAGGAATAGCACTTACACCCTTCTTCACTATTTTATTGTTTTGCATCACAGTGCCATCATCAACAGTGTAATCGTGATTGAGTGTATTGGCATAGAGGATAAATGCTATTGCAGCAAGCAACAAACCAAGATATTTATTTAACTGTGATAACTTAATGCCGGACTGTGCTTTTATCTGACTTTCCTGTTTTGCAACCGTTGTCTTTTTTTTCATCACGTGATGTTTGAAACAAAGTAAAGTGAAATTACAAAAAATACAGTGCTATTTATAAAGCACTTTTCAACCTATTCAATGTTCATTCTTATAAACCATGAACGAGGGTAGTTAACATTAACACGCCCTTCTATTTTCTTTAAAAACATCAATGGTATGTTTTGAAATGTTAGTAAATGCTGGCCTATTGGTAAAGAGTCCATTAAACGCGTTTCACCTTTGAGCAGTTTTAACATGGCAGGTTTGTCAACTTCTGCCTTGCTGAATTTTTCTTGACTTATTGCTGTTGATAAGGCAAGTTCAAATGATGGCAATAAATTTTTACCCTTTATTTCAAATGCTGCTGTACCAGCATGTATTACCGGCAGATTTAACAACTGACCTAATTCATTTTTTAAATGCTTAGGCATAAACCTGGCATGATTATCATGTATAAAATAAAACATCTCCTCTCCCCTGTCAATATGTTTTTTCACAAAATCTGTCTGTACTTTATCAGCAAACTTCAGAGTCTTTGCAGCTACTCTTTCAGAATCTAAGTCATTCAAATCAGGCTTTTTTAATACTGCTATTGAAAAGATTTCTGTTCCGGTTTTATGTGGAAAAAAGCGGTACATAACAACATCTTGTTTTTGAAATTCTTCTAATCCGGAAAAATTTTTGATATTAAGTTTTATACTTTCAGCATTATACTTATCAATAAAATGCTGAACATTGATTTCATTCTCCTGTAAATTTGATGTGCAGGTTGAGTAAATAAAGTAACCTCCCGGTTTTAAGGCATCCCATAAATCATTTACAATTCTTTGCTGACGCAAAGAACAGTGTTCAACATTTTGCAGACTCCATTCACTTATAGCTTCCACATCTTTTCTGAACAACCCTTCTCCTGAACAAGGTGCATCGCAAACAACAACATCAAAAAAATTTGCCAGGCGCTTGAAAAGTCCAACATCTCCACGTGTGACAACTAAATTGGAATAGCCCCACCGTATAGCATTCTCTACAAGAACAGGTGCCCGGGGTGCAATAACTTCATTTGCCACAACAAGAGACTCAGGATGCAATAACGACAATAAATGTGTAGTTTTTCCTCCCGGTGCTGCACAGGCATCTAAAACATTTATTGGTGTTTTATTGAGATTAAGTTGCAAAATTACCTGCTCTAAGAACATGCTTGATGCCTCTTGTACATAATACGCCCCTGCATGAAACAATGGGTCTAAAGTAAAAACAGGGCGCTGCTCCAGAAAATAACCTTGACTGCACCATGGCACAGAACTAACTGAAATATGTTCAGTATGCTTTTTGGGATTTATCCTCACTGACACCGGTACAGGTTTTTGTAATGACTGCACAAATAGCACTTTTTCTGATTCAGAAAGAGGCAACGATTCCAGAAATTCTTTTGGCAACAACAAGAATATGATTATATAAGTTGTGGTTGTAAAAATACATGAATCTTCACAGTTTTATATCACTCTGAGTTACAGTATAATTCTGAATTTTACAAAGCCTACTCCTATGCTTCATTTATTATCTTTGCCGTGTTTTTTAAAAATATGGATAGAAATTCGATTTTAGGAGTAGTGTTAATTATGGCTGTGTTGATTGGCTTTTCAATATTCAATCAACCTTCAAAAGAAGAGCAGGAAGCAGCAAAACGAAAGCAGGACTCTCTTGCATTGGTTGAAAAAAAGTATCAGGACAGTTTAAAACTTGTTACCAAACCCGTAGCTGCACTGAAGGCCGATACAGTAGCAGTTAGCGACACACTAAACAATGACTCACTTGCTCAAACAAAACTTACAGACAATTTTGGAGTGTTTGCCTTAGCAGCACAAGGTGAACACAAAAGTATTACTCTGGAAAGCGATTTGTTGAAATTAAAGCTCAATAGTAAAGGTGGACAGATTGACTATGTAGAATTAAAAAAATATAAAACCGGTGAAGGAAAACCTTTGGTGCTGAACAATGGAGATAGCTCTCAGTTCAACCTTAGCTTTTTTTCAGAAAACAAAATGATTTCTACGGGAGATTTGTATTTTGAATTACCTGCAAAAGGAATCACTGTGACCGGAAAAGACTCTCAGTCTGTTTCTATTAAGTTAAATGCCGGTGAAGGTCGCTATATTGAATATGTTTATTCATTAAAAGGTGATGATTATCGTGTTGGCTTTAAAATCAACTTCGTTAACATGGGCTCATTGGTGGCTTCCAATGCAGGATATATGGAGTTAAACTGGAAACAGAAACTACTGCAACAAGAAAAAAGCCATCAAAATGAAAGTGCTGTTTCAACAATTTACTATCGCTATACTGACGAAGAAGTTGACCATTTGAGCGAAACCAAAGATGATGGAACAGAATTAAAAACAAAGGTTCAATGGGTAGGATTTAAGCAACAATATTTTTCAAGTGTATTGATTGCTGACCAGGCTTTTGAGAGTCCGACAAGAATTAACAGTACTGTAATTGCTAATGAGGGTGCTGTGAGAATGATGCATGCCAATTTCACTATTCCATTCAGTCATCAGAATAATGAAAGCACAGGCATGAGTTTTTATTATGGTCCTAATCACTATCAAACACTAAAAAAATACAACATCGGGCTGGAGAAACTTGTTCCGTTAGGATGGGGAATTTTTGGTTGGGTAAATCGTTTTGCTGTTATTCCTGTGTTTAACTTTCTCAACAGTTTTGATATTAACTATGGTATCATCATACTAATTTTAACAATACTAATCAAAGTGGTGTTATTGCCTTTAACCTATAAGTCATACATCAGTACTGCAAAAATGAAAGTGTTGCAACCGGAAATGTCGGAGATACAAGCTAAGTTCAAATCTGACCCAATGAAGTTGCAACAAGAGACCATGACTCTTTACCGAAAAGCCGGAGTTAGTCCTTTAGGCGGTTGCTTACCAATGTTGTTGCAAATGCCAATATTAATTGCCATGTTCCGTTTCTTTCCTGCATCAATTGAGTTACGGCAGGAAGGTTTTTTATGGGCGAAAGATTTAAGTACTTATGATTCTATACTTGATTTACCTTTCAACATTCCTTTTTATGGCGACCATGTGAGTTTATTTACAATTCTCATGACTGTATCAACACTCATCTATACACGCATGAACATGCAAATGACTGCTGCTACAAACCCTTCAATGAAATATGTGATGTACCTGATGCCGATCATGTTTCTTGGAATTTTCAACAACTATTCTTCTGGATTGAGTTATTACTACTTTCTGGCTAACATGATTACCTTCGGGCAACAATACCTCTTTAAATCTTTTGTTGATGAAAAAGCAATTCATGCAAAAATTCAAGAGAATAAAAAGAAGCCTGTTAAAAAATCAAAGTTTCAGGAGCGATTAGAAAAAATGGCTAAAGAGCGTGGCGTAAGAAAGTAAACAGTCTGAAAGTTGTAAAGTAGAAATGTTTGGTTGTTTTAAGGAAAGAATATCTGAGTAATGCAATGATTTCATGATAAACAGTAAAGTCTTGTTGATTATATTTAAATTTGAAATTTTATTATTCTAAACTTTACTTTGCAAGAGTCAGTTTAAAAGCATTTTTAATTTAGACCAACAAATCAATAACTTAAATTTCGAATTAATAAATTTTTAAATAATATGAATAAAGTTGTAAAAAATGTTGACGAGGCTTTAAAAGATTTTCGTGATGGCATGACACTAATGGTTGGTGGCTTTGGACTTTGCGGCATTCCTGAAAACTGTATTGCAGCCTTAGTTCGTAAAGGCATTAAAGGACTAACCTGTATTTCTAACAATGCAGGTGTTGATGATTTTGGTTTGGGATTACTCTTGCAGCAAAAGCAGATCAAAAAAATGATTGCAAGTTATGTTGGAGAAAATGCAGAGTTTGAAAGACTGATGCTAACAGGAGAAATGGAGGTAGAATTAATTCCACAGGGAACTCTTGCCACCCGATGTCTGGCAGCAGGCTATGGCATGCCGGCAATTTTTACACCTGCCGGTGTAGGTACAGAAGTTGCACAAGGGAAAGAAGTAAGACGTTTCAGTTACAATGGCGTTGAAAAAGATTATCTGATGGAGTATGCATTTGATTCTGATGCTGCATTGGTAAAAGCCTGGAGAGGTGACACAGAAGGAAATCTTGTTTACCGTTCAACAGCGCGAAATTTTAATCCAATGATGGCTATGGCAGGAAAAATTACCATTGCAGAAGTAGAAGAATTAGTCCCTGCAGGAACACTTGACCCCGATCAAATTCACACACCGGGAATTTATGTACACCGTATTTTTCAGGGTGAGAAGTATGAGAAAAGAATAGAACAGAGAACGGTTAGGAAAAAATAATTTTTATTTGAAAATGTATCAATTTGAAGACTTGAAAATGTTTTTTCATTCACAAAATACCTTCGTATATAAATTGTATTATGAGGAATGACAAAAAAAATATTATAATTGATTTAACCTTTAGTTTTGCTTTGGCAATAATTGATTATACCGAATTATTAGAATCAAAGAAAAAATACAATCTTGCGAATCAATTATTCCGCTCAGGCACTTCAATAGGTGCAAACGTGAGAGAAGCACAAAATGCAGAAAGTAAAAATGATTTCATTCATAAGATGAAAATTGCCGCAAAAGAAGCGGATGAAACTTTATTTTGGCTACTACTCTGTGATAAATCAAAATCATATCCTTCACCCGGTACTTTATTGACAGACATTGAATCAATAATTAAAATTTCATCTAAAATAATTTCCTCTGCCAAAAATTATTCTAAAAATTAACTAAAGAATTATCCCCTTCAAAAAGCATTTTCAAATTGACACATTTTCAAATTTTCAAATTAATAAAATGTTAGACAAAAATTCAATAGCAAAACGCATAGCCCGTGAAGTTAAAGACGGCATGTACGTAAACCTTGGCATTGGCATTCCCACATTAGTAGCCAATTATATTCCCAAGGGAATAAATGTAACGCTACAATCAGAAAACGGAATTCTTGGCATGGGGCCTTTCCCTTTTGAAGGTGAAGAAGATGCAGACTTGATAAATGCAGGTAAGCAAACCGTTACATTACTTCCGGGTTCCGTGATCTTTGATTCAGCAATGAGTTTTGGGATGATTCGTGCTCAGAAAGTTGATTTAACAATTCTCGGTGCAATGGAAGTGAGTGAAGAAGGAGATATTGCCAACTGGAAAATTCCGGGCAAGATGGTTAAAGGTATGGGTGGTGCAATGGACTTAGTAGCATCAGCGAAAAATATTATTGTAGCCATGCAGCATGTTAACAAAGCTGGAGAGTCGAAACTTTTACCTAAATGCACTTTACCTCTGACAGGAATTAAATGTATAAAAAGAATTGTTACTGAGCTTGCTGTTCTTGATGTTACTCCTCAGGGCTTTAAACTTCTTGAACGTGCCCCGGGTGTATCTGTTGAAGAAATTAAAAAAGCTACTGCCGGTAAACTTATCGTTGAAGGCGATATTCCCGAAATGCTGATAGATTAACCTGCGGCATTGATGAGATACCTCGATCATTTTGAAAAAATTGCGGAGAAAAGAATTCGTGACAGGCATAAGCATCGTTATTACTGGAACGATATAACTTTTTATTGCAATTATTTTTCGCATGAAACATTTTCTGTACTTGAAGTTGGCTGTGGCACCGGTGAGTTATTAAACAACATCCGTGCTGCCCGTAAAACCGGCATTGACTACAGCCCTATAATGATTACAGAGGCAAAAAAACAGTTTCCGCAGATTGACTTTCAGGTAATGGCCGCAGAAAACATCTCTCTTAACGATAAATATGATTTAATAATTCTTTCAAATCTTACCGGATATCTTGAAGATGTGCAAGTGGTATTAGAACAATTAAAAAAAGTATGCCATGAAAGAACAAAAATTATTGTTTCTTATCACAACCACCTTTGGGAACCTTTCTTAAAGCTGGCAGAAAATCTTGGACTGAAAACCAAGACACCACAACTGAACTGGCTAACCAGAATGGACATGCGCAACCTGCTGTTTCTTGCCGGATTCGATTGCTATCGTGAGTCAAGACGTATGTTGTTGCCGGTAAACATCCCTTTGATTTCACCGCTGTTCAATAGATTTATTGCAAAGTTACCTTTGTTCAGGCTCATGTGCATCAACACCTACTCCATTGCCAAGCCGCTTGCCAATGACACTGAAGATGTCAGCCAAAAATATTCTGTAAGCATAGTGATTCCCGCACGCAATGAAAGCGGAAATATTGAAAATGGATTGCTGCGCATACCCAAGTTCGGAAAATGGCAGGAGATTATTTTTATTGAAGGCAACAGCACCGATGACACCTGGGACAGGATTAACGAAGTAGCAGATAAATATGCTTCAACACATAAAATTAAAATTGGTAAACAAGAAGGCAAAGGAAAAAACGATGCCGTGAGAAAAGGATTTGCCATGACCGAAGGCGACATACTGATGATTCTTGATGCCGACCTGACCATGCCACCAGAAGATTTGCCTAAATTTTATGAAGCTATTGCCAGTAATAAAGGTGATTTCATCAACGGCTGCCGCTTAATTTATCCTATGGAAAAAGAAGCCATGCGATTTTTAAACATGCTGGGAAATAAATTTTTCAGCCAGGCATTTACTTGGCTCTTAGAACAGCCGTTTAAAGACACTCTTTGCGGCACAAAAGTGATTTTCAGAGATGACTACGACCGATTAGTTACCAATAGAAAATTTTTTGGCGACTTTGATCCCTTTGGTGATTTCGACTTAATATTTGGCGCCTATAAACTCAACCTTAAAATACAAGAACTACCCATCCGTTACCGCGAACGCACTTATGGCAGCACCAACATTTCGCGTTTTAAACATGGTGTTATTTTACTTCGTATGTGTTTTTTTGCTGCAAGGAAGATTAAGTTTGTGTAGCATAAAAAAAGCACAAACATATTAATCTGTGCCTATAGTGTTAATTTGAGGTTGTTCTGTTTTTAATTTGAAAGATTTGAATAGCTGATAGAAATCATGGTTCTTGTAGGCATGACTAAAAGATTGCTGAACGTTTGACCGAAACTTAAAAACAATTCATTGGTAATAAAAAGATTTATTTCATAACCATAGGTGGTAATGTTTGTTGGCGGTTCATTTCCTTTTCGCGAAATAAAATACCTGTTATACGTTTTGCTTGCGAAAATTTTCTGCCATGTACCGTAAACCCTGAATGAAAGATTGCCTATCATTTTCTTTTTCAGCTCTTCTTTGTTTCTTACCTTAGATGCCGATAATGGAATCAAATAGCGTAAATCAAGAGATGTTTGAAAAGTGGGCACTATAAACTCGGAATATTTTCGTGTTGGCGGGTCTAACAGTTTAATGCCTGCCCGGAAATCAAGTTGCGCACCGCGCACATCTTTATTCAAATCGTCTTTACCATTAGCAAAATACGCCACTTTTGACAATGCCACATTAAGCACACCACCGGTTTGATTCAGCACTTCATTGCTAAATGATTTAATGCTGTCATCTTCATTAACATTAAAAGTGGGTACTGTATTCAGCACATAAAAATCCCACCATGTTCTTGCTATTTCTGCACTTAGTTTATAAGTTTTAAGATTTAAGCGGGGCGGCATAAGCGGATCAGGATTAATGCCCGCACCTGCCTGCCGCAAAAAAGATGATGTTTCCTGTTGCTGTCCGGTTGAATCAATATCAGGGGTTTCCACTACCTGTGCTGATGCAGCAACTGTAATAAACAGGGTTAGAATTAAGTATATTTTTTTCATTTTAATCTATTTTAAGTCTTCTTATGCAATAGTTGCCGGCATCAACTATGTACAGATTGTTGTCTTTATCAAAGTCAATATCAGCAATATTTTTGAATTGCGATAACAATGGGAAAGTAGCATTAGTGTTATAACCTGACGTTGCCATTCCCGCAATTGGAACGAACGTATTTTTATCAGTTACTTTAAAAATTTGATGATGACCGATTTTTGAAAAATATACATCCCCTTTATTGGAAATTGCAATACCAAAAGGAATTGTAGCTGGATCGGAAGTGGAAAAGATTGTATCAATAGAATAATTGTTTTGAGCATTTAATTTAACTATGCTTCTGTCAATTGAAATGTAAATGTCATCATTAATAATCTCTAAATCATTGAGAAAATTCAAAGATGAAATCAATGTCTTTAATGTATCCTCAATCGGGAAGATAAGTTCTTTCATGCAAACATGATTTTTTGCTCCATTCGTTTTTATTAATAAGATTTTGTTTACTTTTTCTTTTATACCTATTATTTCCCTGATTCTATTCGTGGAAGTAGAGTTGTAAAAAACTGTAGGGTTAGAGTTTTGTAAAAAATTTATTCTGTATCCGAATGATGAAGTTGAAACTAAATCAGTAAAGTAAATTGCATTTTGTGCATACGCTACATCATAAATTCCTAAAATAGAATTATCCTGATATTTTGTTGTTACATTATCATTTGCAATTTCACGAATTCTTTTAGGGCCAGGTTCTGCCACAACAATATTTCCTAAATCGTTAACATCTATTCTGAATGGATCTCTAAAAGTCGCATCTAATAAGCTACCATCATCATCCCCTGCCTGTTCCGGAATACCAGCTACTAACTCTACAAAATGATCAAGTGTAAATTTTGGTTTATCATATTCAGGAATTTCATCGCTGCTTAATGCACGTTCATCATTGATTTTAATTTTTACTGCACCAGTGGTTGCGCCTTCAGGAACAATAATTTTCAATTCTGTGGCTGTATATTCCAATATTTCCTGAACTATAGCATTGGTGTCATTAAATGTAATAATGTTCAGAGAAGGATCTTCTTCGTTAAAGTTTGCGCCTCTTAGAATAAGCGTATCACCCGGGCGACCGTGGTCGGGTGTTATTTCCGTAATACGCGGGCAGGCAGGGCACGGGCAGGTGGCGCAATCAGGATCAATTTTTTTGCAGGAGTTTACTACAAATACAAAAATAATAAATACGGCTGTGATTATTTTTTTCATTGTATGTATTCATTTTAAAGATTATTATTTACTTTTTGCTTCATATATTGATAAAGGTAAATCTATCATTACAACAATCATTGTTGCTATGGCAACAATGATTGTTAATTTTAATGCTCTTTTGTTGGACACGTGGGTTAAATTTTAGGTCTATTTTGAATCATCTTCTTTATATTTACTGTCATCTCCTCGTTTAGGATCTTTGTCTGTATCTTTGACTTTAGCTGGTTTTTGATTTTCTTGTTTTACAGGTAAAGTAGTAGTTGCCTTTTTTACCTTCTCTAATAATTCTTCCGATTTTAATTTAGCTTCAATTTCTCTTTTATACTTTTCCATTAACTTTTTTCTTACTATTTCTGCATCAATTTGGCGCTGGTTTTTTTCACGTAATTCTGCTTTAGCATCCATTCTTGCCTTTGCAATTTTCTTTTCCCTGTCCATTTTTTGTGCTTCAGTTACCGCACTTGTTAAAGCGTTATATACATTTTCTTTATACAGTTCTTTGTAACCGTCAGAATTAGGGTGTACGGAGCCATTTTCATCGCCCTGGTTTATTATTGACGCACTCCATGTGTTGAAATAGGGTTTTTCACAATTGCACATCCCATGATTATTAATACCGCTTACTCTTATTACATCCCAATTATTTCTTTGTGCGGCTTTGCCAACTTCATCATTAAGTTTATGATGGATGTCTTTAAATGCCACTCTGTGTGTAAACAAAAAATTGGCAGGATCAAGACACCATCCTGGTGTATTATTAAAACCATCACATATTTTCCCGTTTTTTCCGTAAAACATGTTTGGATAGTTCATTATAAGAATTTTACTTACCTCAAAATCCTGATTTCTCATAACAGAATCTAACGTATCATATTTACCCGGCAAAGTGTTTAATAAATTTTTAGCTTCTTCAATAGCATCGAGTGCATCTTGTTCCCATGTACGTGGGTCTCTGATGGGATTCATTGCTGCCTTGGCCATGTCTGCAAATCCAATGTTGTTTCCTCCAATGCCCATTAAAATTATATCTACGACTTCACGATCATTTTTTTTACACCAGTTGTCAATTAGTTCTAATTGAGAAAATTTAGTGCTGTTTTGACCATTGTTGATATTACCATACAAAGGCACGTTGGCTCTTGATTTATGCTGAGGATCAAATGTAAGGTGACCGATTTTGGCTCCAGAACAAGTTGTATTTATAACTCTAATACCTACTTCTCTATGTGATTGCTTAAGTTGGTTTATTGCGCGCATACCTCCGCTTTTGTTTGACCGATGGCATAAGTTATCATCCCATTTATCATGTCCTGAGTAGGGAGCACCCTCCCCTGCAGTAAACGAGTCTCCTATGTAGCCAATAATAAATAAACGAGGCATTATGAATTCATGGATACTACTTCTTATTTCACCATTCGGACCAACACGAGCTATTTTAAAATAGACTTTTGTGGGATTGTAGAAACTCCTCTGACGTTTATCTGTAAATTCTCCATACGGTTGTCCCGAATTTTTAAGCAGCAAAGCTGCTGCATACTTCTCTCTTTTATCATTTTCTGACAAGTTGAAATCTCCGTTGAGTTCATCTTTTGTTATGAAATTTGGATCCATGTGATCTGCATGTGGAAAGTAAAAAGTGCAGCTAAGTCTGGACCGATCATCACTATTAATACGCACTGTTGCCCTACCTTGCGGATTATCCCTTCCTGTTAATAATGCTTCTTTATTATCTGAATAAATTACAAAAACCTTTATATCTTTGGGAGCATTGCCATCTAAAGGGCAATCAAATGTTAACATGCGCTCTCCTGCTAAATTTGGGGCATTTATTTTTGAAATTGCAAGCTGTTGAGCAAATACAATTGATTTAACAAAAACGAATGTTGATAATAAAACTATTTTTTTCATATTATTATTTTTTCAAAATTTGATTTATCAAAAGTGCAGGCTTGAAGTTTTTTGTGCAATACGCGAAAAGACGTAATTTAATATATCATTTGTTATATTATACTTCAAAGGCGCATGTTTTCACATGCGCCTTTGAAGGTCGTTTTATCTCTAAGATTAATTATTATTAACTTCTTTAATCGAAAGATTTTGTCATTCATACGCACTTACGAGTAATTGAAGCATTACTTCTATATTGCTATCAGCCCTTTTCATTGTATGTCCAAAATATTTATCACTATCAAGTTTTATTGCTGTGAACACTTTAGGAGCATTTTTTGGAGTAGCCACCAACTTTCCTATAGCTTCAATATAATTTTCCGAATTGCTATTGAATATCCTGGCTCTCCTATAATAATCATTTGCCAACTTAGAATCACACATAGTGCAAGTAAAAACATCCGATTCTCTATCATCATATAATCTTGCTTTTACATACACTTTTAAGTTAGTTACTTCTTCATACGTTAAACCTGTAAAAAGTGCTACCTCATTACTGACATTACTAATCTTATCCCCTTCATGTACTTCTATTTTACTTATATGTTTAATAATTTTATCTTCATGGTATTCCTTATTTCCAGCCATCCCATAAGTCAATACTACATCGCCATATATATTATCCCACCCCCAAGTGATTTTATTTACTTTTAAATGGTCAAGGCGAACTTTAACATCGTATTTATAACCTGCAGTATTATTAGGACAATTAACAGATGCGTATCTTGAATCAAAGTTCATCCATGCATTTGCTCCATCTTTAACAAAACCAAGTGTGTATGAAATGGGAGCACCGAGATTAGTAGCACTAAACTTTGTTCTTTGCTCTAATTGGGTAAGTATTGAATTAATATCTCCACTCAGAGGCATTGTCTCCCCGCCCCATTGATATACTTTAATTTCTGAAGAATTCAGGATATTCGTAGCCTGCTGGCTTGACATGTTTGTATTTGAAGTGCCTACACCGACTTCCGCATTTACAGGGACTCCTTGTACGGGGAAAGTAGCACTTACACCTGTTTGGGTAGAAACGGCTGTTGTAACAGCTTTGAAAAGGTCACTTTTTGAAGCTGAAGAAGTGATAGTGATATAGTAAATCATACCATAATCAACACTCTTAATATAAACTAAATCATCTTCCAGTTCTGAATTGGGTTTGGAAGTAAAAAAATCTGCATAACCTGCTTTAGGAGTAATACTGGCTGAATAAAAAATTTGCTCGTGTTTCAACACAATGGTGCTTTTACTATTACTTACAGTAGATGAACTAACTGACGAATTGCTTACACTTGTTTTGTTATCTACCCCTACCGAAACTGGAATAGAGGGAACTTCAACTCCAATTTTAGCACTTACATCCACTTGGCTTGTGCTTACAACATCAGTTTTCAATTGATTTGCCGATTCAACAACCATTCGCCAGTGCTTTAATTTACCTGGTGTGTTTCCCTGAATATTGTTCCTTAACATTGTAGTCCATTTATTATTAATAGTTCCGTAATCAAATTCATTTCCATTTATCACCATGTTATTTCTCGCTGTAGAATTGTTTGTAAAAATACTAGTGTTTAAATCCATAGGGCTACGCGTATATTCAAGATGATAAGGACGGAATGTTTCAGAAGTTACGTCAACTGCTTTATATATTGCTCCAGGGTAGATATTGGTTTCTTTACCACTGCTAATAAAAAACGTATTAATAACATCTGTACTCATTTGATATTGCAATGGTGTTACCATGCAACCGGAAACTGGTTTTTGTTCACCTGGCATTTTCTTTGATTCTGGAAAACTTGGAGTAGTTGTTATAGTTACTGCCAAAGGTTGTGCCCCTGTAAAAGGTCTAAAGGTAAGAGCATTAATATTTCTTACTACCCCAACAACTTTTGGTGGAGGTGATGGTTTCGTTTGAACTTGCTTTGGGTCAACTGGGCGTACAACCTGCGCATAAACTTGCATTGACACAATACAAGCCAATAAAAATGCAATTAGTTTTTTCATTGTGTTTAATTTTTAATTGTTATTTTAGTTTTTAATATTTGTTTCACCAAAAGTGTAGGCTTGAAATTTTATCTGCAATACGTGAAAAGACGTAATTTATTAAGTGGGTGAGTATTTAAGTAGTGAGGGGGTAAGGGATTAATGCGGAGCAGCAATAAAAAACTATATTTAAACATTCAACTACTTAAATACTAAATCAACCTCTTTTCCCTTGCTATTTTAATCATACTTATGGAGTTGTTTACATTAAACTTCTCACGTAAATTCTGCCGGTGCGTACGCACCGTATGATAACTCAAATCTAATTTTATAGCAATGGCATCATCGGTCAATCCATCGCTAATGAGCTTCAGTATTTCCGTTTCGCGTTTAGTTAGCTTTTGCATATAATAATGCTTGCAAAAGAGCAAACATGATTCCGCAAGAGCAATACGTGAAAAAGCGTAATTTATTAAGTGGTTGAGTATTTATAGTAGTTAAGGGATTAGTGCAGGGTAGTAATAAAAAATTACTTAAATACTCAAAAACTTTATCACTTAAATCAATTTATTCTCTACTGCAAACCGCACCAATGCTGCTGTGTTAGGAAGTTTAAGTTTGTTGAGCATATTGTTTCGGTGTGTATCCACTGTGCGTATGGAAATTGAAAGTGTTTCGGCAATTTTTTCGTTTGTATGTCCTTCGCAAATAAGTTTTAATACATCTTTTTCGCGTGGCGAAATAAGCGTTTCTTCTATAAAAGCTTTTTTATCGGCAAAGTTTACCAAATGGCGCAATTCTTTACTGATATAACATTCATCTTTGACTGCTGCATGAAAAGCTTCAACTACATCATCTATTCCATTTCCTTTTAAAATGTAAGCATCAGCTCCTGCACGTAAAGCTTCACTCAGTGTTTCAAGTGCTGTAAGCATAGTAACAAAAAATATTTTTGTTTCAGGTCTGATACGTTTAATTTCTTTACATGCATAAATCCCATTTACAACCGGCATATTTATATCCATAATGACAATGTCCGGCTTATATTTCAGACAAAGCTCAATGGTTTCTTTCTATGTACTTGCCTTGGCAACAATTTCAACAGATAATTCCTGGATTATTATTTCTTTTAATCCGGCTGAAAACAGCCGATGATCATCGGCAATGATTAGTTTAGGTTTTGGTTTCATCATGCAAAGGTTATAAAATCATATTACATTTTCAACTTCCTGCTAAATCAATAGTAATACCAACCATAATGCCCTTACCGGCAGAAGTTTCAATTTTTATTTTTCCGGCACATTCCGACACTCTACCTGCTATATTATTCAATCCATTTCCTTTAGAAAGAGTGTTATAATCAAAACCCTTTCCATTATCGGAATAAGTATATTCAAACAAATTACTTACACATTTAATATCAATATTCACCTGAGTAGCATCGGCATATTTAAGAGTATTATTAATTAACTCGCGTGTGATTTGAACAATATGATAGTTATACCCACCCGGTAATTTACCTTCTTCCATACAATGTGTAAATCTAAATTGAACAGAATTAATAGGCTGAAGTAAATTTATAATTTGTTGTATGTCGCTTATACAATCTGTACCGGCCACAGAAAAATTATTCATTTCATCCATCAGGCGATACAAAGTACTTATAGAACCTGAAAGCATGTTTATGGAATTGCCTAATAATTTTTGATCTCTCTCATTGTCATTTTTTTGAATTCTGTTCAACATCATTCGTGCTGTTGATAATTCTGCCCCAAGGCTGTCATGTAATTCGCGCGAAACAGAATTTTTCATTTGTAAAAAATCAATTTCCAGTTTTTGTTTCTCCCGTATTTTATTCATGAGTTTATTTTCCGTTTCAGATTTAGCTCGTTCTATTATTCGGGCTTTATAAGTAAGTCCTGTAGTAAATGTAAACAACTCTGCCAAGGCACAAACCATTAACGGCAAATGTGGATTAACGATTAAGGGTGTCAATTGCTTCTCCTGTATTCCCAATACAACAGTCACCAATGAACCACTGATAATAAAAATTGCTCCAATAATTGAAAATTGCTCAAGTGGGATTTTCTTTTTTAAAAACTTAATTACAATAAACAAGGAGGTTATGATAGTTACACATGCCACAGTCACAAAAAGAATGTATAAGATAGTTCCATTAACTCCAGCCAAAACAAGTAAAGGAGCTACTATGCAGTATGTCAGGATAAAACGTTCCAACTTATAAACTACAAGATTTAGCTCAGGGTTATGAATTGAAAGTTCCAAAAACGATCGTTGAAAACGGAAGTAAAAGAAAACAGACAATAATGGTAGAGGATAGATGTTGATTTCCAAAAGCCATTCACCAAATGGGAATATATCACCTATGTTTAAAATGTGTCTGTATAAACTTACAGCATACAACACAACTGTTAACAAATAAACTAGGTAATAGGAAAAATCTACACGTCTGTGGAGTATCCACTGTACAACAACAAAGAGCATCTGAAACAGCACCACAGCTATAAAAGCTATTACTCCCTGCTGCTGACTTTCTATAGTTAAGAATCTAAAGTCCATGGTAATTGGAGTAAATGGATTTTTTCTTGCACCAAATATAATCAGATTGTAAGAAAAAATAAAAAAATTATGTATCAAACACCATTTTCGTTATACATAATGCAAACCCCAAAATTCTGCACCATAAACCAGTGTCGGGCGACAAATTAAACTGTTTATTAGAAGGATTTTACTGCTTTCTGTAACTCCGGAAAAAACACCTCAAAATGCTTTTTAAATGCGTCATAGTTATCGTATAAAAACTCAGATGCCTGATGCATGTTATTGTCGAACCTGGCACGCCTGCCCATACCACTCAACGCTCTATGAATACCGTTTAAAGTAGCGTAGTTTTTCAACCAGTTGTCATGCTCCATGTAAACCAACATTTCTTTGGTACGTTCAGGCAAAAACTGATAATTCTTATGTAAGAGCTGATAGATATTCTTTGCATATTCATCTATGGGCAAGTCTGAATAATTATTCCATTCTGCCGCCAGAAAATGATCATAAAATATATCACTGATTACAGGTGTGTACTTATGAAAATAAGGACGCAGCAATGCTTTACTTTGTTCAACAACAGCATGTGTATCTGTAAAATGGTCAATAAAACGGTGTAGTTTAACACCTGCAATAATCTCTGACGGCAGACTTTCCCATGCATTGCCCTTCAGGTGGTCGGCTATAAAATTGCCTATCATCAAAGGTTCGTTGTTACCGGAAAGATACAGATGTGCCAGAAAATTCATTGGGCTAATGTAGCAAATAGCTCCTTTAAAAATGTAAACCATATAGAATGACTACCTTTGCAATAGATTTAATTATGCAGGTACTACAAAAAACAACACAATATTTATCACTTGTAAAGTTCAGTCATACTGTTTTTGCACTTCCTTTTGCTGCTATTGGTTTTACGTTGGCTATTTCACACAACGCGCTGCCTGTTTTGTGGCCTCTGGCAATAAAAGTTTTAATATGTATGGTTACTGCACGTAATGCGGCAATGGCATTTAATCGTTGGGCCGACAGAGGTATTGATGCATTAAATCCACGTACTGCCCTGCGTGAAATTCCTGCCGGTATCATTAAAGCAAACCGTGCTTTGTGGTTTGTTATTATTAATGCTTTACTTTTTATGGTAACTGCATACTTGATCAATAAACTTTGCTTTTACCTGTCGCCCGTTGCATTGTTTGTAGTTCTTGGTTACAGTTTCACCAAACGCTTTACCGCACTTTGCCACCTTGTTTTAGGTGCCGGGCTTGCTTTAGCACCTGTAGGTGCCTATCTGGCTGTAACAGGTAGTTTTGATATTGCACCTATATTAATTGGCATTGCTGTTCTTTGCTGGGTTAGTGGATTCGATATTATTTATGCTTTGCAGGATGAGCAATTTGATCGTGAAAATAAATTACACTCCATTCCTTCACTTATGGGAAAAAAACATGCATTGCAGGTATCAAGGATTTTACATTTTTTAACAGCAGGATTTCTTGCTCTTTTTCTTTATCAGGCTCATATTGGCTTGTTAGCGTGGTCAGGGTTGGCAGTATTTTGTGCACTGCTTATTTACCAGCACAGTTTGGTATCTGAAAATAATCTTAGCAAAGTAAACATAGCCTTTGCCACTACAAATGGCATTGCCAGCATAGTTTTTGCCGGCATGGTTATTACAGATATTTTTTTATTGAATTAATTATTACCTGCCAACTGTTATAAACGGTTACAGGCGCAGAGAACCACCAACTGCGCCTGTGAAAAACAACCAACCATGAAAAGTATTGATACTACATTGTTCGTGTAACGATTCTCGTAAAGATTTTTTTGTCTGTGGTTACTTTTATTAAATAATTTCCGGGTTTCAATTTTGAAGCATTGACTGCAATTTCATTAACCTGCTGTTGTTCTAAATCAGGATTCAGTTGTTCAGCAATTTTTCCATCCATGGCATAAACAATAATGCTTTGTATGTTGCTGACAGGCGTACTGAATTTCATTGTAAAATTGTTGCTGAATGGATTGGGATAAATTTCCATCATAACATGGTCTTCTTTCTCATAAGCAGTTCTCAGCATGGCATCTGTGTAATTTAATCCAACCAGCACATGATGTTCCATAGCACAACCGTTACCATCTTTCATGCGCACTGTGTATGTTCCCTGCGATAAGTTAGCTAAATCAGAAACGGTTTGCCCATTGCTCCACTGATATTTTAATGGAGGCATACCACCTATTACCTGCAATTTAATGCTGCCATCATTTTTTCCTATAACACTTTCATCAAGTACAGTTGCAAATATGCCGATTGGCTCAGGCTGCTTAACGGTAAAAGTATTTCTATAAACTTTATTATTAGCATCAGTAATGAGCACACTGTAATCACCGGCAGAAAGATTGCTGATAGTTGCTCCACTCATTTCATTCGACCATTCAAATTTATAAGGTGCTACCCCTCCTTTTACATTCAGTTTTATTGAACCATTTTTTCCTCCATTACATAATTCATGTTTAACAACGGATTCAACTTGCATAGGCGATTTTTCATTCACAGTAAAATATGCTGATGTACTACAACGATGCGAGTCATCAACTCTGACAGCATAAACACCTTCTTCAATATTATTCAACGACTGACTGTTTTCCATATTCGACCATAGATAAGTGTAATTACCAACACCACCCGAAACATTTAATATTATGCTACCATTGCTTTTATACAAATCTGCCTCAGTAATTTTTGCTTCCACTTTTATTGCATCAGGATTTTTTAATTGCACTTCAGCCTTAGCAATGCAACCATTATTATCTTTAACAATCACAGAATAATTTCCTGCTTTTAATCCGCTCTGATCTTCTGTTTTAGCACCATCAGACCACTCAAAGGTATATGGAGCCCAACCACCTTTTACTTCAACATCTATCAAACCACTGGCCTCGTCATTACATAAAGGATCATATTTGGCTATGTTTAATTCAAGAACTTTATTTCTTTCAATAGTGATGTTCGACATTTTTACACAGCCATTTTTATCAGTAACTTTTACTTCATAGTCACCGGCCGCAACAGCTTCAAGGTTTTGCTGACGCGTTTGATTCGACCACTCATACTGATAAGGCTGCGTGCCGCCTGTTACCAATAAGCTTGCTTTACCATTACGTGCATAACACTGTTCTGAAGTAACCTGCGAATAAATTGTCATGGCATAAGGTTCAGTGAGCGTAATAGATTGTGTGACTATACTGCCCTTAGAATCCGTTATTAAAACAGAATACTCACCTGCAGGCTTATCTAACATTGCATAACCTGATGATCCATCATTCCATGTAATCTGATATGGCGCATTGCCGCCAGAAATATCAAGATTGATAGCGCCATTGTTGCCGCCAAAACAAGTAACGTTCTGACCCTTTAATGTTGCTTTAAGTGCTTTGCCCTTTGCATAAGCAGGAAATGGATTGCCAATATAACTGAACATAATCAGTATGATGGCTGCTTTTGTTGATTGTTGAATTGTTCTAATCATTGGTGGTTCAATTAAGATGCTTGCAAGCTATCACACCACCAATGCAGCAAGGCACTGTTTTATGTTAACATGTTAAATTTTGGGGTGAAAATTCAAATAAAAACGGCAAACGGTTTTTAGGCAACTACTCCCTGAAAGGATTTCTGGGCACCCATTTCTCCGGTGTAAATCGCTTTACAACGGGCTTCACCATTTTATTCAAAACTGTATTACTCAGATTAAAATATGCATGTAATGGATAGGCTTTGGCACCGGTGGTTGATTTTATCTCCATAGCAGTCCGTCCATAGAAAAGATTAGACGCACGCTGTTTGATGGCTTCTTCAATAAAACGATACAATATATTCTGATAAAGAGAAAGTGTTTTATTCAAACTGTAATCTATTCCAATAAAATGTGCTTCATGATGACCTGCATGTTGAAATCCACAACAAAAGGCAATCATTTTGCTTTCTTTAAAAAAAGCTTTAACATAGAATTTTTCAGGCATGATGGTTAAAAGCTTTTCAAAATATAAAATATTGACTCTTGCCATTTGCACTGTTGCCTTATTTTGAATATTCAGATAAAGTCGAATTAAATCATCTCCATATTTCAAAATATCTTTTACATCTAGTGCAACAATCTCAACATCTTCTATCTTTCTGATTACACTATTTGCCTTTACCCGATATTTGGTTGTCAGAGCCGCCAAATAATCCTCAAGAGTTTGCCACTGTTCCCGAATGAATAAAATCATTTCAGGGTCCATTGGCAATTCAAAAAAGCCATCTTCCAGCAAGGGTTGGTCTATCCTAGTGTTGTTATAAAAATCTTTCACCATCCATCCGCAAACTGATGCATTATTAATTGTACTTACAATTTTCAATCTCACTTCAGGCAGAATTTGAATTATGGCAGACAAGACATCTCTGTTAATAACATTGATACCATATTCACCACTCACAAAAAAACTTCCGCAACAAATTAAAAAATTTACTTTCCCGGTTTGACATTTAAATAACAGTTTGTTGATTGTCTTATTCAGGTTCTGCAACAACCATCCTTTATCTTTTAAATTCAGTACACCATCCAAATCTTTATTGGCAACATCAAGCAATTGAAAACATAAGGTAGCAACAGGCATCTTATTATCGTAAACAATCACGTATCTAAACTGCATACCGGCAGGCTTGCTTTGTTCCAATGCTGACAAATAAGAGAATGAAGTAAAAATGACATTTTCACCATTTATGGTCTGCCAGTCATGTAACGGTACTTCAGTCACACTTTTAAAAACTTCTATTCTTAACATATTGCTCTTCAATACACTTCTTACGCTGTCATTTAGCGACAGGCACAATTAAAACATTTAAAAAAACAAAGCACGTAAAAATTATTTCACGTTATTTGTAACAGTTAAAAGTAAAGTTAGTTATGAATATTAAATACAATTCCATCAACAGCAAGCTTTTTGTTGACAACAGGAAAAAGTTTACAGCAGAGTTAAAACCTAAATCAATTGCTATTTTTCAATCTAATGATGAGATGCCGCGTAGTGGCGATCAGAATTTTACGTTTCGTCAGAATGCAGATTTGTTTTATCTCACCGGTATTGATCAGGAAGAAAGTATTTTAGTCATATTTCCTGACTCACCATTGCCCCAATACAAAGAGATTTTATTTGTAAGAAAAACCAATGAACGCATTGCCATCTGGGAGGGGCATAAATACACTAAAGAAGAGGCACAAGCCACCTCTGGTATAAAGCATATCTATTGGACAGAAGAATTTAACGCTGTTGTGCCCATGCTGATGCATCATGCAGAGAATGTTTATGTCAACATAAACGAAAATGATCGTCATGCTACTGAAGTACCTTATCGTGATATGCGCTTTGCACGTGAATGGAAAAACCGTTTCCCTGCACATAATTTTGAACGACTTGGTCAGATAATGGCTAAATTGCGCTCACGCAAGCATGAAATTGAAGTTCAGTTAATCAGCGAAGCTATTAAACATACAGAATCTGCATTAAGACGTGTGTTGAAATTTATGAAACCGGGTGTCATGGAATACGAAGTTGAAGCAGAAATTATTCATGAGTTTGTACGTAATCGTTGCAATGGTCATGCATATAGTCCTATAATTGCATCAGGCGCTTCTGCATGTGTTTTACATTATAACGAAAATAACAAACCTTGTAAAGATGGCGATCTGGTGCTGATGGATTTTGGTGCCGAGTATGCAAACTATGCTGCAGATTTAACAAGAACCATTCCTGTGAATGGAAAATTTACGCCAAGACAGAAAGAAGTATATGAGGCTGTTTTGAGAGTGATGAAAGCAGCAACCAAACTTCTTGTCTCAGGCAACTTTATTGAAAAATATCATGCCGAAGTAGGTAAAATGATGGAGGAAGAATTGGTGAATCTTAAACTGATAACCAAAGATGACATTAAAAATCAAAATCCGGAGTGGCCTGCCTATAAAAAATATTTTATGCATGGCACATCTCACTTCCTTGGACTTGATGTACATGATGTAGGAAACAAATATCAGGCTATGCAGGCAGGAATGGTGTTTACTTGTGAGCCTGGAATTTATATTCCCGAAGAAAGCATAGGAATACGTATTGAAAATAATATCCTCATCACCGATAAAGGCCCGGTTGACCTTATGGCAACAATACCGGTTGAAGTAAGTGACATTGAATCATTGATGCGTAAATAATCATAAAAAATAATAGAAAACATACTCTACAAATATGCAAAAAGACAAAACTGTTTTTAAACTGATAAAAGAAGAACTTGCCCGCCAGCGTCACGGTTTGGAATTGATAGCATCGGAAAATTTTGTCAGCCAACAGGTGATGGATGCCATGGGCTCATGCCTGACAAACAAATATGCAGAAGGACTTCCCGGCAAACGCTATTATGGCGGCTGCGAAGTTGTTGATGAAATAGAACAGATTGCTATTGACAGAGCAAAAACACTTTTTAATGCAACATGGGCAAACGTTCAGCCTCATTCCGGTGCACAAGCCAATGCAGCCGTAATGCTTGCCTGTCTGCAACCGGGTGATACAATTCTTGGTTTTAACCTTTCGCATGGTGGGCACTTAACGCATGGTTCACCTGTAAATTTTTCAGGCAAACTTTATCGTCCTACATTTTATGGCGTTGAAGAAAATACAGGTACAATTGATTATAACAAAGTTGAAGAAACTGCTTTAAGAGAAAAACCAAAATTAATTATCTGCGGAGCCTCTGCCTATTCGCGCGATTGGGATTATGTTGCACTGCGTTCCATTGCAGATAAAATAAATGCATTGTTGCTTGCTGATATTTCACATCCCTCCGGACTTATTGCACGAGGATTGCTTAATGACCCTTTACCACACTGTCACTTTATTACTACCACAACACACAAGACTTTACGTGGTCCACGTGGTGGTTTAATTATGATGGGCAAAGATTTTGAAAACCCATGGGGACTGAAAACTCCAAAAGGCGAAACACGAATGATGACTGCCTTAATGGACAGTGCTGTTTTTCCGGGCACACAAGGAGGACCATTAGAACACGTTATCGCAGCTAAAGCTGTAGCATTTGGCGAAGCATTAAGCGATGAGTATTTTGAATATTGTTTGCAGGTAATTCGAAATGCTAAAACTATGGCTAATGCCTTTGTTAAAAAAGGATATAAAGTAATTTCAGGTGGAACAGACAATCATTTAATGTTGATTGATCTTCGCTCAAAAAACATAACAGGAAAACAAGCCGAAAATGCTTTAGTACGTGCAGATATCACCGTAAATAAAAACATGGTGCCATTTGACACACAATCTCCTTTTGTGACTTCAGGAATGCGCGTTGGAACACCTGCTATGACATCACGAGGAATGACAGAAACAGAAATGGTTCGTATAGTTGAATTGATTGATACTGTAATTATGAATCATACGAATGATGCTGTAATTGAAGAAGTAAAGACTGCCGTCAATGACATGATGGATCATTTTCCGCTCTATTAATTTATTTATTTCACTCGATAAAAATATTTTTTAGCATTTAGCGTTTGAGAGTGCATAAACCAAATTCCATGAGAATACTAACGCTGTTAGCAGCACTGTTGCTTCCTGTTTGTTTGAAAGCTCAGACAGGTGGAAGTGCAATCTTTCGTTTTCTTGATCTGCCATCATCAGCACGTCATGCGGCACTCGGTGGAAATTTCATTTCCATTCGTGATAATGATTTAAACACTTCTTTTTTCAATCCTGCCATATTAAATGTTGATATGGATAAACAAATCACATTCAACTACAATCCATATTTCTCGGGAATAAAATATGGCTACACTGCTTATGCGCATCACATTGAAAATATTGGAACACTTTCTGCAGGCATACAATATGTAAGCTATGGAAAATTTGACCGCACAGATGAAACAGCAACTGACTTAGGAACTTTTTCAGGTGGCGATTATGCATTAAACGTATCTATGTCAAGGCCTGTTGGAATTGATAGTGTGCTGTTTGTAGGTGCTTCATTAAAATTTATTTACAGTCATATAGACACCTACTCTGCTTTTGGAATTGCTGCCGACCTTGGTGTCAACTATTACAGTCCTAATAGACTAACAAGTGCAGCTCTTGTTGTTAGGAATGCAGGCCGTCAGCTAAAGTCCTATACAGAGAAAAACAACGAGCCTTTGCCAATAGAAATTGAAGCAGGCATTACACAAAAGTTAGCCAAGGCGCCTTTTCGATTTACTTTAACTTATCGTCATATTGAAAAATGGGATCTTTCCTATATTGACAACAACAGTCAGGAAACCGATCCATTGACAGGTGAAATAAAAGAACCTGAAAAAGCATCCTTTGGGAATAAATTATTGCGCCATCTGATAATCAGTAATGAGATTCTTATCAGTAAAAATTTTCATTTGCGAATGGCTTACAATTTCCAAAGAAGAAATGAGATGAAAGTAGAAAGCAGACCGGCAATGGTTGGTATTTCTTTCGGACTTGGCTTAAAGATTTCTAAATTCCATCTCAGCTATGGCAGAAGTCTTTACCATCTTGCAGGTGGAACCAACAGTCTTTCTATTTCAACTTATCTAAACGATTTTAAGCGCAAGCCAAAAGCAACAGAAAGTTAAGATGAAATAAAGTTAAGATTCACTGTTGTTCTTATTGCTTTTCATTATTTTTGAAAAGTTTTCCGGATAAGTTTTATGATAATTGCTATTGATGGTTATTCATCCTGCGGGAAAAGTACGGTTGCAAAAGCCATAGCAAAGCGGCTTAAATTGAATTATATTGATTCGGGTGCCATGTACCGCGCAGTGACTTATTATTTTCTCCAAAACAATATTCCATTCAGCAAAACTGCTGATGACGTTGCAACTGAGTACACCTCTATTCTTGAAAACATACACATTCAATTTATCAGAAATGAGCAAACCGGACAATCAGAAATATATCTGAATGGCAAAAACATTGAAGTAGAAATCAGACAGATGGACGTTTCAGACAATGTCAGTTATGTGAGTGCAATAAAATCGGTACGAAAAAAATTAGTTGTCATGCAACAGCAAATGGCAACTATGGGACACTTGGTGATGGATGGCCGTGACATTGGAACTACTGTTTTTCCGAATGCCGACTTGAAAATTTTTATGACTGCATCACCCGAAGTACGTGTTTACAGAAGGTATCATGAACTCATAGAGAAGGGGATAAAAGTAACACCTGACGAAATCAGAAAAAATATTGAATTACGCGACTATGAAGACACACACAGGGAAGAAAGCCCGTTAAGAAAGCCTGATGATGCCATCATTCTTGACAACACCTATATGAGTCGCGATGAACAAGTACAATTTGTTTTAGATGCTGTTGCTAAGTTGAAAAAGGCAATTAAATCAGGCTAGCATACCTTTACATTCGTTCAGGAGCCTTAATACCAAGTAAGTTCAATGATTTTTTAATTGTCAATGCGCAGGCATCCGCCAAGCACAATCTGAATCGGCTTGTTTCCAATTCACCTTCCGATATAATTGAATTATCGTGATAGAACTGATTAAAACTTTTTGCTAACTCATAAACATAGTTAGCAACAATAGCCGGAGATAATTTTTCTGCTGCAGTTTCAACTGTTTCTTTAAAACGAAGAATATTAATTGCAAGCTCTCGCTCTTTATCATTCATGCTAACAACTGACTCCAATGCCATATTTCTATAATCATTCAGTTGTGCCATCTGAGAAGCCCGTTTCAAAACAGAACAAATTCTTGCATGCACATATTGAATATATGGGCCTGTGTTTCCATGTATCTCTACACTTTCAGCAGGATTAAACAACATTCTTTTTTCAGGATCAACTTTTAAAATAAAATATTTAAGTGCTCCAAAGCCAAGCGTTTCATAGAGTTGTTTTAATTCATCACTGCTAAACTCTTCAATCTTGCCTAACTTACTTGTTTCTTCAGCGGCAGCAGCAGTTACTTCATCCATCAAATCATCTGCATCAACAACAGTTCCTTCACGCGATTTCATTTTACCACTCGGCAAATCAACCATTGCATAACTCAAATGATAAAGCTTATTAGCCCATGCATACCCTAATTTTTTCAGTATTAAAAACAATACTTTAAAATGGTAGTCCTGCTCATTGCCAACAACATAAATTTTAGAGTCAAAATCAAACTCATCGTGACGCAACAATGCAGTGCCTAAATCCTGTGTAATATAAACTGAAGTTCCATCAGAACGCTGTACTATCTTTTCGTCCAAGCCATCGCTTGTTAAATTAACCCAAACACTGTTGTCAGCTTTTTTATAAAACACCCCTTTCGACAACCCCTCTTCAACTATTTTCTTACCTAGCAAATACGTTTCTGACTCATAATAGGTCTTGTCAAAATCTACTCCTAATCTGTTATAGGTGACATCAAACCCTTCATAAACCCAGCTATTCATCATTTTCCATAATGCCCTCACTTCTTCATTGCCAAGCTCCCATTCTATCAGCATCTGTCTGACTTCTTGCATTAAGGGTGCACTCTTTTCGGCTTTATCTTTCTCAATACCTGCAGCAATCAACTCTGAAACCTGCTGTTTATAGTGCTTATCAAACTCCACATAATATTTCCCAACCAAATGATCTCCTTTCAATCCGGAGGATTGCGGTGTTTCACCATTGCCAAACTTTTTCCATGCCAGCATTGATTTACAAATGTGCACACCTCTGTCGTTGATGATACTCACACGTTTTATATTTCGCCCAGTTGCTTTAAGAAGCAATGAAACCGAATAACCTAAAAGAATATTGCGCAAATGTCCAAGATGTATGGGCTTGTTTGTATTTGGCGAAGCGTATTCAACAATTACGGGCTTAGACTTATCCGGCTTGGAAAAACCATAATCAGGATTTGCAAATGCAACTGCAACTTTTTTCAGCCACTGCTCATCACTTATAGATATATTTAAAAATCCTTTTATGACATTGTAATTGCTGATAAAAGATGCATGCTTGATTAAATACTCTCCAATTAATCTTCCGGTTTCTTCAGGTGATTTTTTTGACGGACGAACAAAAGGAAAAACAACAATAGTATAATCTCCATCAAACTCTTTGCGTGTTTGTGTGTAAGTCAACAGACTTTCATCAGGCTCAAAATCAAAAAGCGCTTTTAATGCTTCATTTGTTATGCTCGCTAATTCCTTTTCAAAAATCATTTCAAAACAGATTAATTATAGATGGCATTTTTTGCCGCCAGTAAGGTGTTCTGTAACAATCCGATAATTGTCATCGGACCAACTCCTCCCGGAACCGGTGTGATAAAACTACACTTATTAGCCACTTCATCATACTTTATATCACCTTTCAGCTTGTATCCGCTTTTTGTTGCTTTGTCTGCCACACGCGTAATCCCCACATCAATCACTACGGCACCTTCTTTCACCATAGCTGCTGTTATCAGCTCGGGTGAACCAATGGCTGCAATTAATATATCAGCACGTTTTGTGTATGATGCAAGATCTACTGTCTTACTATGACAAATTGTTACGGTACAATTACCGGGTTTACTGTTTCGACTCAATAAAATACTCATTGGCATTCCAACTATATTGCTGCGTCCAACTACAACACAATGCTTCCCCTGAGTTTCAATTTTATATTTTTCAATCAACTGCATAATACCTTTGGGTGTGGCTGCAATGTAACAAGGCTTGTTCTGTTGTAGCCTCCCTGCATTCATCGGATGAAATCCATCAACATCTTTTGCAGGATGAATAGCTTCATTTATTTTCTGTGGTGAAATATGATTTGGAAACGGTGATTGTACAATGACACCATCAATGCTTGAATTAAAATTGAGTTCATTTATACAGTTCAATATTTCGTTTTCACTCACCGTATTTTCAAAACGAAAAAGCGATGCATTAAATCCAACATCATGACAAGTCTTTAATTTATTAGCAACATAAGTTTCGCTTGCTCCATTATTACCTATGAGTAATATAGCTAAGCCCGGAGGACGTTTACCTGTTGCTACAAGCACATTTACTTCCTGCTTTAGAAGAGCTTTATACTCTTCTGCTGTTTGCTTACCATCTATTATTGTCATGCCCAAAAAATATTGTCCTTATACGATAAATCATCTTCTCATTCCGGGCATATTGCGCATCATATTTTTCATATTGCCGGTCGTCATCATTTTCATCATCTTACGCATATCTTCAAACTGTTTAATCAATTTATTTACTTCCGGAATACCTGTTCCGCTACCGGCTGCAATTCTTTTTTTTCTATTTCCATTAATCAAATCCGGATTGGCCCGTTCTGCCGGTGTCATAGACTGAATAATTGCTTCTATACTTTTAAAAGCATTGTTATCAATGTCCATATCCTTAACAGCTTTACCAACTCCGGGTATCATCGAAACAAGGTCTTTAATGTTTCCCATTTTTTTAATCTGCTGCAATTGCGAAAGGAAATCATTAAAATTAAACTGATTCTTGGCAAACTTCTTCTGTAGCTCGGCAGCTTGTTTTTCATCAAATTGCTCCTGTGCTTTTTCTACCAATGTCACTATGTCGCCCATACCTAAAATACGGTCGGCCATACGTTCCGGATGGAAAACATCCAATGCATCCATCTTCTCACCGGTACCCACAAACTTTATTGGCTTATTTACAACAGAACGAATAGACAATGCCGCACCACCTCTAGTATCACCATCAAGCTTTGTTAAAACCACTCCGTCAAAATTCAATCTGTCATTAAACGCTTTTGCCGTATTCACTGCATCCTGGCCGGTCATACTGTCAACTACAAACAAAATCTCATCAGGTTCGATTGCATTTTTCAATGCAGCAATCTCATTCATCATCTGCTGGTCTATAGCCAAACGACCTGCAGTATCTACAACAACTACATTGTTTCCATTCTGTTTTGCTTGCTTTATTGCATGACGTGCAATTTCCACAGGGTTTTTATTCTCTATTTCAGAATAAACTTCTACACCTATCTGCTCACCTAAAACTTTCAACTGATCAATGGCTGCAGGCCTGTAAACATCGCATGCCACCAACAAAGGGGTTTTCCCTTTTTTAGTCTTTAAAAAATTCGCAAGTTTCCCGGACAGGGTAGTCTTACCCGAACCTTGCAACCCCGACATGAGAATAACAGACGGATTTCCTTTCAGATGTATATCCGTCATCTGTCCACCCATTAATGTCGCCAGTTCATCATGAGCAATTTTAACCAGCAACTGACCGGGAGATACAGCCGTTAATACATTCTGTCCTAAAGCCTTTTCTTTAATGGTATCGGTAAACTGTTTTGCTACTTTATAATTTACGTCAGCATCTAACAATGCCCTTCTAACCTCTTTTAAAGTTTCGGCAACGTTAATCTCTGTTATCTTTCCCTGACCTTTAAGGTTTTTGAACGCCTTTTCTAACTTATCACTTAAATTCTCGAACATGATTTATAAAATAGTGTGCGAAAATAATAAAGTTTAACCGTTTTCAGGATATAAAAAACGCATCTGAACAATAAACCTTCCGTTAATCAATCCAGCAAAATTCTTAACTGTTAAAGTTTGTTAATGAGGATAAAATTCTATCAATTAATTTCACTTTGAAGCTCCCTCAATAAAACAATTCTTAATTTCGCAACGCAGTTACCGGAATAACATGAAACATAATATAATTATTTTTTTATTCATATTTTTTTTCAGTGAAGTTAATGCCCAGAAAATCTGGTCGCTTAAAGACTGTATTGACTATGCACTGAACAACAATATTAGTGTTCAGCAATCAATCATTGCCTCAAAAATTGCGGCTGCAACTTATCAGCAAAGTGTTGGCAGTCTTTTTCCGAGTATCAATGCCAGTTCATCTTTAAATTACAACTACGGCAGAAGCCTTGACCCTACAAGCTATCAATATGTTGACCAAACATTTCAGTCAGGTGGTGCATCGTTAAATGGAAATCTTCCAATTTTTCAGGGACTGGAACTGCAACATAATCTGCGTAAAAGCTCCATAGATTTTGATGCTAGTAAATTAGATGTACGCAAGGTGCAGAATGATATTGCCTTGTCAGTTGCAACTGCCTACTTGCAGATACTTTATAGCAATGAGCAATTAAAAGCAACCAACGACAGAATAGATGCGGTTACAAAAGAACGTAACAGGGCAAAAATTTTAGTTGATAATGATTTGTTAGCCGAAGGCTCCTTGCTTGATGCAGATGCTCTTCTTGCCACAGAAGAATTCAATAAAGCGTCAGCAGAAAATCTGCTCACCTCATCAAAACTCACGCTCATTCAATTAATGCAACTTGAAGGAGCGAATGATATTGTAATTGAAACTCCTACATTGGAAATCCCATCGCAAGAATCTCTTTCATTATCGTCAGAATCGGTTTACAATGAAGCTTTAAAAAATCTGCCGGAGGTAAAAGCCTCTGAACTTAGGCTGAAAAGTGCCAAGGAATCTTTAGGCATTGCCCGTGCTGCACGCTATCCAAAGCTATCTGCATTTGGCTCTTTATCTACCAATTATTCCAATCAGGCAACATCATTGGATGGTAGTCCGGTTTTCACTGGCTATGTTCCTTCAGGTGCTGTTACCTCATCGGGAGAGCAAGTACTCCAACCTGTTTTCAATTATAAATATATTGATACCCCTTTAAAAGATCAGCTGAATAATAATTTCGGGAAAGCCATTGGTTTCAACTTATCCATCTCTTTATTCAACGGATGGGCAATTAACAGCAATATTAAAAGATCAAAATTAAGTTTTGAAAATGCACGCCTCAATGCATTACAAACAAAAAACACTGTATATAAAAACGTTCAGCAGGCTCATGCAGATGCAATAGCTGCACTCAACAAATATGCTGCAGCAAACAAAAGTGTAGCAGCACAGGAAAAGGCATTTTTATATACAGAAAAAAAGTACAATGCCGGTCTCTTAAATTCGATTGACTACGTAAATGCCAGAAATAATTATACCAAATCACAATCAGATTTAATTCAATCAAAATTCGATTTGATTCTAAAAATAAAAGTGCTTGATTATTATCTTGGAAAACCACTATCATTTTAAGCAAATTATATGAGTAAGAAAAATAAAACATTAAGAAATATCATCATCATTGCCGGAGTCGTTATTATAGCTTTGGTAATAGCTAAAAAAGCTGGTTGGTTAGGTGAAGAAAATATCACCAATGTTAGTACCGAAAAAGCCTCACTGCAAACAATCACAGAGTCTGTATCTGCCAGTGGAAAAGTACAACCAGAGGTAGAAGTAAAAATCAGCTCTGATGTTTCAGGTGAAATTGTTGAGATGCTTGTTAAAGAAGGTGATGTAGTAAAGAAAGGTCAGTTACTTTGTAAAATCAATCCAGAAATCTACATTTCATCATTAGACAGAGCTGTTGCCGGACTAAATACCACTAAGGCAAATTATGAAAGTAGCAAGTCACGACTTTCACAAGCAGAAAGTCAGTTGGTAAAAGCTGAAATCGCCTATACGAGAAACAAAAAACTATTTGAAGAAAAGGTAATCAGCGCTTCTGATTTTGAAGCCATAAAGTCTGCTTATGAAGTTGCAAAAGCTGAGGTAGATGCATCCAAACAAGGTGTGTCAGGAGCTCAATACAACATCAACAGTGGAAATGCAACTGTGCGTGAAGCCAAAGAAAATTTAAATAAGACTGAAATTTTTGCACCTGTTAATGGTACCATTTCTAAAATCAGCAAGAAAAAAGGTGAACGTATTGCCGGAACAAGTTTTACAGATGGTACAGAAATTCTTAGAATTTCTAACTTACAGGAAATGGAAGTAAAAGCCGATGTTGGAGAAAACGATATTATAAGAATACACCTAAATGATACAACACTTGTTGAAATTGACGCATACAGCCCACGAAAATTCAAAGGCATTGTAACGGAAATTGCCAACTCACCAAATGAGTCCCTTACTTCAACTGAGCAGGTCACAAACTTTGCAGTTAAAATCAGAATTTTACGCGAATCTTATGCCGACTTGATTCCATCTGACCATCCGGAATATTCTCCATTTAGACCTGGAATGTCAGCAACAGTTGAAATACAAACTAAAAAAGTTAGTAACGTTGTTTCCGTTCCGATTAAGGCAGTTACAACACGTGATACTACAATCAGAGCATCTGATAAAGCTGTTATCAGGAAATCAGATGATACACCGGATGTTAAGGTAGTAGCAACTAACAACACGGATGAAACACCTGTTAAAGAAATTGTCTTTGTCAATGATAATGGAATTGCAAAAATGCATGTTGTTAAAACAGGTATTCAGGACAATAATTTTATTGAAATTCTTGAAGGAATAAAAGTTGGTGACGAAATAATCACCGACCCTTATCAGGCTGTATCAAAAAAACTAGTTGATGGTGATAAGATTAAAGTTGTTCCACAAAATCAGCTTTTTATAGAAGAACAAAAATAATTTTAGTGGCTCTTCTACTCCATTTAGAAACTTCTACTGACACTTGCTCCGTTTGTATTTCTGACAATGAAACAATCATTGATTGCAAAGAAACACACAACAGCAAATCACATGCATCTTTACTTGCTGTTTTCATTGATGAATTGTTAAAACAAAACCAATTAACCTATAAAAATATTGATGCTGTTGTTATCAGTTGCGGCCCCGGATCTTACACCGGATTGCGCATTGGCGTAGCAACTGCTAAAGGTCTTTGTTTTGCTCTAAAAGTGCCGTTAATTTCTGTCCCTACCTTACAGTCAATGGCAAACAATGCACTCAAAAAATGTCACGGTCAGTTGTTATTATGCCCAATGATAGATGCACGCAGAATGGAAGTCTTTACAACACTTTTTACGCCTCAACTTGATTATGTCGAAAAGGAAAATGCCGCAATCATCAATGACCATTTTCAACATGACTATCTATTAAAAAACAAGATCTGTTTTTTTGGAAATGGTGCAGAAAAACTTCCGGAATCAATAAAAACAAATTCAAATTGCACCATTTTAGATGATTTTAAAATGTCTGCAACTGGTTTAGTAACGCTTGCTTTTAAAAAATTTACGCAACAAACTTTTGAAGACCTTGCCTATTTTGAACCTTTCTATCTGAAAGATTTTGTCGGTAAATAGGTGATTTTAAATTATAATTACCACATATTTCATGTTCTGTTAATATTTTTCTTCTTTCTCTGATTGCCAACATTTCATAAAAAGACTAAAGTTTATTTAACGCTAACTTGCATGTTTAATTTAATAATATTACTATTAATATTCTAATTATCAATAACTTATATTTATATGATTAAAGTTTTAAATCAATTAATATTTATTCTATACTTACCGGTTTAAATTTATGTCATGTGCTCAAATTACCAATTTCCTGATGATAACATAAGTTATTAAAAAAATTGGTAAGAAAATTGCTTTTACTCTTAACCTTTTAGTAAATTTACCGATTAAACTTACAGGACATCTTAACAAATGTCTTCCAAAACTATTAAATCAATAAAAACATGAAAGATTTCCAAAAAATCATTTCCTTTTTTATGGTCACCGTGCTCTTTGTTTTCAGTTCTTATCGTTCTGAAGCATTGATCTTTCAATCTGTGGCTTCCGGAAATTTTAATACATTGATATGGAATCAACCTGGATTATATCCGACAGCAGGCGATACAGTTGTTATAAATACAGGAACCACAGTAACGATTATTGGGATTAATACCGATATTTTAGGTTCTGTAACTGTTAATGCCGGTGGTACTTTAACTATTGCTAACAATGCTGTTGCTCAGTTGGTTTTTGCAGGTAATTTGGTTGTAAGTGGCACATTAATTAATAATGGCAGAATTGATATGACTGTACCCGGAAATTTTGTTTTAGGTAACGGAGCAGTTTATGATCATAACCCAAGAATTAATATTGCAGTTGACGAAAAAGTGTTTGAAAATGGAGTTGAAAGTTTTAGTCCTTCAAGTACCCTGATAATTCGCAAATGGGCAAGTACTGCATTGCCATTAATAGGCCCTACACGTATTACTAGTGATATAGGAAATTTAGTTACTTCCGTTTCAGGTGCAACCTGGGAGCAAAAAGGACAGTTTTCACCCAACAGAATAAAAGGTAGTCTCCTAGTAACAGATGGTGTTCTAAGGATGGATGATGGGAGTGGTGCCACAACCACCTTAACTTTAAACGATGTTACTCTCAGAGGTAATTCTGCTATAATTTTTCAGGAAGGTAATAACAGAAACCTAACCTTAACAATGGGCAACTTTACTGATAGTAGTACTTTATCAACACAACCTACCATCATTATGAACATGTCTTTAGGGGCATTAAATCTGACAGTAAATGGTCATTTTATAACGAGACATGATTTTATTGCCGTTTATGATTCAACATTCCCAATCAGAAGTGCCAGTGTCATAGCTAACATTATGGGAGACTTATTTATTCAAGGTTCGGGTAATAAGTTTGATTTTTGCAAGCAAGTTAATGCACCATTGACTTTAACTGTTGGAGGTAACACAAAAATAGCAGGGAACCCTAATTATGTTCGATTTGTTGATTCCGGAAACGGATTCTTAAATTATACCACAGGCGATTTAAATATTTCTGCCGGACTTAAAAATGTCTTTTTGGGTGGAAATGATGCATTAGATGCCTCAAACGCTCCACTTTTCCCTTTACCAACATCCTATGCAACTATAAATGTATTAAACGATTTTAATCTTTCGGGTGTGACTAATACAACCATTATGCTTTCACCCGGAAACGTTGCAAGGACAATGTTAATTGTTGGCCATGACTTAACCTCCTCAGCTTCGACAGTAAATTTTGTTGTATCAAACAGCATTGGAATAGTAAATGTTGGCATTAATTCAAATTTGATGCTAAATGGCGGCTCCATGAATGTACAGGCCAATGCAAGTTCTAATGCAATAGATTCAATTTCTGTTACCAGAAGTTTTGTGTTTAATTCTACAAATCCAAGTAATTTTTTTAGAGGCAATTCGGGAGCCGGCAATACCTATATTCATATATTTGGTGATTTCAATCTGATGAATTCAGGTACTGCAACCAATCAGGGAGTTTGTGGGACCTACCTTAACAATGGAAATCTTGAGTTTCATGTTGGCGGCAACTTTAATCTGAATGCCGGTGCATTTTATGGTATTCAGGACGGAACAGGGCGCAATACATTTTCTGTTGATGGAACCTTAAATCAGTCAGGCGGATTCTTTAAAGGTACCCATGCGCCAAATATTTTTACTGCCGGTAAAAGTATTTTTACTTTAGGTGCATTTAATTTCACCGGTGGTAATTACATACAATATAATGCAGCCAACGATAGTGTAATCTGCACCGTAAATGGAGATTTTACTGTTAATTATTCAGCTGTTTCCAACTTAGTTAGTTTCATTCCTTATTTACATCCTGTTTATAGCAACACTGCACCTTTAAAACTAACTGTTTCTGGGGTAATGTCTTTTGACGGAGCAAATGGAACATTTTATTCAAGTGTTACACAAGGTAATGAGGTTATCACATTAGATAGCAATCTTGTTTTTAATAATGGAAACAATAGTTTTAATAACTATCCAAGTGCAGTAGTCACTACTACACACAATGTGAGTATAACTATTGCAGGAAATTTAACTTGCAATAATGGAATAAACAATTTTTCTGCCGGCAGGGGCGACCTGACTGGAACAATTAATGGCGACTTGATTATTTCAGGTGGTACTTTAAGTTTGAAAAGTAATTCAGCTTATTCTCCAATCGTCATAAATGTTTTAGGAGGATTTAGTATGTCAAATGGCAATTTTTTCTATACAAACAATGCAACGGTTCCACCTATAACTACAACAGTTACTATTAACAGTGATGATGATAACACCGGTGATTTTGTACACTCCGGGGGTACAATCAATTTTGTTAACAACACTTTAAATCCTACTGTTCAGAGCTTAACCATTAAAAGTCCTAATGTATTACTTGGCCCTTCCGGAACAATTAAACGAAACGGTGCAGGTACAATTGCTGCTCGCGGTGCCCTTGACTTTGCACGTACAGGCACTACATTATTTACTCGTTTAAATGGTCATACAATTGATCACTCTGTTATAACCATATTGAGTGGAACAACGTTGGAAGTGATTTCAGGTGATGTTCAGCTTGCATCGTATGTTGAAGAATTTGCAGGACAAAATTTACCAATGCTTTATGTTTCATCTGGTGCTACTTTCACTCTAAGAAATAATAGCTCTGTTTATACTACCGGAAATTTCCTGAAAAGTACAGTACAAGGAGCCAGCGGATCTAGAATACGCATTCAACATACTAATGGATTCTATTCTGGCTTTAGTTCTGCTGCAATCAATTCAAGTGGCAACATGGGATTTATACTCTCTGCAAGTGGCACAGTAGAATATTTCGGTGACGACAATCAAATTGTTACAGGAATTGGAATGGGCAATGCTGTTGGCGGCAACCAGAAATATGGTATTCTTGAAATTAACTTTGGTGGTACTCCAAATACAGAATATGTTTACCCAACAAACAATGGTACTGTAAATGTTAGAAATCAATTAAAATTAACTAATGGCGAATTGCGTTTGGATGAAGATAATGATCCTACAGTTGGAGGTCGTACAATAATAATAGAAAATAGTCCGAACACTTCCATCTCCAGAACGAATGGGTATATAAGAGCCGAAACTTATGATGGTGCAAGTATTGTAAAATGGATGTTTGGAGCTGACAACACTCCACACACTATTCCATTTGGAATTAATTCTACTACTTATATTCCATTAACTGTTACATCAACTGGTGGAAATGCAGGTTTTGTGTCAACATCTACATTTGAAACAAATCCTGCCAACCTTCCTTTTCCTCCTGGCGTTGGACATGTAAACTCAGCAGCTACCGGTGCCGACAATAGCGCTGATTGTGTAGATCGCTTTTGGAAAATTAACCAATCTGGAAGCAGCACCACATTCAATGCTGTATTCTCTGCTCCTGTTGCTGAATTTCCTGCAATTGCCGGAACTTACAAAGCACAACATTATAATTATGCCGGAGGTTTTTGGGACAATCCATTTCAGGGAGCACAGTCTTATAACGCTGTCGGTGCTGTTCGCAGTGTTACCGTAACCGGTTTATCCACAGCCAATGACTGGTGGGTATTAGTAAATGAAAACACGCCACTTCCTGTAGAATTACTTTCATTTGATGCTAATTGCATAAACAATCGTCATCAAATTAAATGGACTACTGCATCAGAACTAAACAATGATTTTTTCACCATTGAGAAAAGTTCTAACGGCAATGAGTTTACTTTTTTTCGAAAAATACAAGGCAGCGGAACAATCAATGACACTAAGACTTATACAGTTTCAGCAGAAGATGGCATTGCTGAATATTATAAGCTTAAACAGTTTGATTTTAATGGAACCATGCATGAACTGAAAACAATCTATGCACTATCATGTCAAAATGATATGTTTAAATTATTGTCAGTAAATCAGGTCGAAGATATTGTTAACTCTATTATTTCAAGTCCGGATAATGTAAAAGCAGAAATAACACTATTCGACTTAAAAGGAATTTTGGTTTTTAAAGAAGAAGTTTCTCTTACAACTGGTATAAATTCCGTTCGCCTTCCAGTTAATCTTGCTAAAGGTTTATATTATTTCCAGATTATAAATGACAATCAGGTTACCCAAGGCAGAAAGTTTTTAGTCAACTAAAGAATAATTATAATTTTATAAAAACCCATGTCAATTCATGGGTTTTTTTATTGCATTTCAAAGTATTTCCTATTTTTAGCCTTGCAAACATTTTAGCATGACTTTGATTGGCAGAATAATTAAGGCAAGTATAGATCTCCGAGGAAAAATCGAAATTGCACCCTTTTCTCCTTTTATTTCGCAGAAGCGTGTACTGAAAAAATTAATCAGGAAAGCCCAGTTTACCATGTTTGGTGAAGCATACAACTTTCAAGGAATGCTTGGGAATAAAAATTTTGTAACCAAATTCAGAGCAGTAGTTCCTGTTCATGATTATAATTCTATTTTTTCAAATTGGTGGAATAAAAGTTTACATGATCAGGAAAATGTTTGTTGGCCCGGCAAAGTCCGTTATTTTGCTTTAAGTTCCGGAACTTCCGGTTCATCAAGCAAGCACATTCCTGTAACCAAAGAAATGTCTAAAGCCATTCAAAAAGCCAGCTTAAAACAGATACTTTCTTTATCTAAATACGACCTGCCCTTTTCAACTTTTGAAAAAGGAATATTAATGCTAGGTGGTAGTACACATTTACATCAGCAAGGAAGTTATTTTGAAGGTGATCTTAGTGGCATCACAGCAAGTCAGATTCCATTTTGGTTTCAGCATTTTTACAAGCCCGGAAGAAAAATATCCAGAGAAAAAGACTGGCATGCAAAGCTGGATGAAATAACGCATAAGGCAAAAGATTGGGACATTGGCATCATAGTAGGTGTTCCGGCATGGGTTCAACTTTTGATTGAAAAAATACTTGAACATTACAAACTTAAAAACATTCATGAGCTTTGGCCGAACCTTGAAATTTATGTTCACGGTGGCGTGTCATTCGAGCCTTATAAAAAAGGATTCAGCAAACTCTTAGGCAAACAAATTTATTACATTGAAACCTATTTAGCCTCTGAAGGATTTATTGCCTATCAGGATGAGCCAAACACAAGAGGTATGAGGCTTATCATAAACAATGGAATATTTTATGAATTTATCCCTTTTAACGAAGATAATTTTGATGCAGATGGCGAATTAAAACACAAACCGAAAACTTTATTATTAAATGAAGTTAAGGCAAATGAGCCTTATGCAATACTCTTGACAACATGTTCCGGTGCATGGCGATATTTGATTGGTGATGTAATTACATTTACCAATATTGAAAAATGTGAAATTCAGATTATAGGCAGAACAAAACACTATCTGAGTTTATGTGGTGAGCACCTCTCTGTTGACAACATGAACAGAGCTATTGAACTTGTTTCTGATGAATTAAATATTGATATCCCGGAATTTGCAGTTGCAGGCATCCCCTATCATTCATTGTTTGCACACAAATGGTACGTTGGCTGTGACACCTATTATGACTCAGAAAATCTGAAAAAACTTATTGACGAAAAATTGAAAATACTTAATGACGATTATAGGGTTGAGAGAAGAAGTGCATTGAAAGAAATTTTTGTTGAAATTATTCCAACATCATGGTTTTATAAATGGATGGAACTACAAGGCAAAATAGGTGCACAAAATAAATTCCCCAGAGTAATGAAAAATAAAGTTTTTGAGGATTGGGAAAAATTTGTTGCATCACAACATAAGAATATAAATCAAGAAGTTTAATTTTTTATAAACTACAATTTTGATTGAGCCTGTAATAAGTGGATTTCTGTTAGGTTGCTTTTTGGCAATTCTTGCCGGTCCGGTTTTTTTTCTTATCATAAACATCAGCTTACGTAAAGGCTTTAGCTATGCAAGCAGAGTAGCAATGGGTGTACTTATCAGTGACACACTCTTTATTTTCATTGCCTACTTTGGCAGTAATTTTATTTTGCTTCTCAACAATCACAGATTTATTGCTGGAATCATTTCAGGAATTTTACTCATTGGCTTTGGCATAGCTTTAATTCTTAAAAGAAATAGCATTCCAGCGGAAGCTATAACAGTAAACGAAAAAACAGATAGTAAGAGTCTTTATATATTAAAGGGGTTTATGATTAACTCCATGAACCCATCAGTATTATTTTTCTGGATTGGTGTTTCGGGAACAGTTTCTGTTAAAGAGCACTATACTATTCATCACCTTTTGTTGTTTTATGGCTCTATATT
>WBZM01000091.1_pt1 | contig 149729 bp, 89 predicted proteins | sample 5204271 | NCBI WGS metagenome assembly WBZM01 (sample SAMN12344346, study PRJNA552823) | activated sludge metagenome | biome: Activated sludge suspended growth; feature: Nitrification reactor; material: Wastewater; isolation source: activated sludge from nitrification reactor of wastewater... | reverse complement strand
CAGGGGCAACTGGCGCAAATGGAAATGATGGAGTAACGGGACCGCAAGGTCCACAAGGCCCTGCCGGTATCAATGGGTTAGATGGAGCGACAGGTGCCCAGGGCATTCAAGGACCAACTGGTCCTACAGGTGCCACAGGGGTTGGGGGTGGAGCAACGGGACCTACAGGGGCAACAGGTGCAAATGGAGTTGATGGAGTTACCGGCCCACAGGGGCCTCAAGGTATACAAGGCTTAACCGGGCCTCAGGGAGTAACCGGTGCTCAAGGGGCAACGGGTATTGCAGGTCCGCAAGGTACAACAGGTAACAACGGTGCAGATGGAGCTACCGGTCCACAAGGCATTCAAGGTCCCACCGGACCTACAGGTGTTACGGGCGTAGGTGGCGGAGCAACTGGCCCCACAGGGCCAACGGGTGTAAACGGGACAAATGGTATTGATGGTTCAACAGGCCCACAGGGTATTCAAGGCCCCACAGGTGCGAACGGTGCCGATGGTGCAACTGGCACACAAGGTCCGGCAGGTGCAAATGGAAGTAATGGTGCGCAAGGGCCAACAGGACCTCAAGGACCACAGGGCGTTCAAGGCCCTGCAGGCGCAAACGGTGCCGATGGTGCAACTGGCCCACAAGGTCCGGCAGGTGCAAATGGAAGTAATGGTGCGCAAGGGCCAACAGGACCGCAAGGTATAGCAGGAACGAATGGCACTAACGGAGCCCAAGGCCCAACGGGACCAACAGGGGCGCAAGGGCCGCAAGGTATTCAAGGCCCTGCAGGCGCTAATGGTGCCGATGGAGTAACGGGGCCACAAGGACCCGCAGGTACAAACGGAAGCAATGGTGCACAAGGCCCAACAGGACCACAAGGTCCGCAAGGTATTCAGGGGCCAGCAGGTGCAAACGGTGCTGATGGCGCGACTGGACCGCAAGGGCCGCAAGGTGTAGCAGGAACGAATGGCACTAACGGAGCCCAAGGCCCAACGGGACCCACTGGGGCGCAAGGCCCACAGGGTATTCAAGGCCCAGCAGGCGCTAATGGTGCCGATGGCGCAACTGGTCCACAAGGACCCGCAGGTACAAACGGAAGCAACGGCGCACAAGGGCCAACAGGACCACAAGGGCCGCAAGGTATTCAAGGCCCTGCAGGCGCCAATGGTGCCGATGGAGTAACGGGGCCACAAGGACCCGCAGGTACAAACGGAAGTAATGGTGCGCAAGGGCCAACAGGACCACAAGGCCCGCAAGGTATTCAAGGCCCAGCAGGTGCTAACGGTTCAGACGGCGCAACCGGCCCACAAGGCCCACAAGGCCCTCCAGGTACAAACGGAAGCAATGGTGCACAAGGCCCAACAGGACCACAAGGCCCGCAAGGTATAGCTGGAACGAATGGCACTAACGGAGCAGTAAAGCAGCACGGACCCATAGGGGCGCAAGGTCCGCAGGGTATTCAAGGACCCGCAGGCGCTAATGGTGCCGATGGGGTAACTGGCCCACAAGGCCCTGCAGGTACAAACGGAAGCAATGGCGCACAAGGGCCAACAGGACCACAAGGTCCGCAGGGTATTCAAGGCCCTGCAGGGGCAAACGGCGCTGATGGCGCTACTGGCCCACAAGGCCCTGCAGGTACAAACGGAAGCAATGGTGCACAAGGCCCAACAGGACCACAAGGTCCGCAGGGCATTCAAGGCCCCGCAGGTGCAAATGGTGCCGATGGTGCAACTGGCCCACAAGGACCACAGGGTCCCGCAGGTACTAATGGAAGTAACGGAGCCCAGGGGCCAGCAGGCCCTACTGGAGCTCAAGGACCACAAGGTATTCAGGGACCTGCCGGTGCTAACGGTACCGATGGTGCAACCGGCCCACAAGGACCGCAAGGCATACAAGGTCTTGCTGGAACTAACGGCACGAACGGCGCCCAGGGCCCCACAGGGCCCACAGGCCCATTGGGAACTGCCGGAGGAGACTTAAGCGGCACTTACCCTAACCCCAGTGTGGTTAAAATTCAAGGTATACCTGTATCGAGTACCGCCCCTGTTACTAATCAAATACTCACTTACAATGGTACACAATGGGCGCCCGGAGCCGGGGCCGAATGGTTGTTGACAGGTAATGCAGGTTTAACGGCCTCTCAATTTTTAGGCACAACGGATGCCAGCCCGCTTCGATTTAAAGTATCCAATTTTAATGCCGGGGCCCTTACAACTACTAACACCAGTATTGGTTATGGAACAGGAACCAGCGGCACCTCCTGTACCTATGTGGGCCTAAGTACGGCAGGGTTCGGAACCGGCACAGGTAATGTGGGTGTTGGTTTTGGAGCCGGTTCAGGTAACGGAGATTACAACATAGGAATTGGATACAGCTGCCTGGGAAATAACACCTCAAGCTACAACATTGGCATGGGCCGCCTGGCACTATCCGATAATTCAACAGGTACTGAAAATATTGCCATGGGTCATTTTGCTATGACCGATAATCAAACAGGTTCGTATTGCATTGCCATGGGAGAATTCAGTCTTAACTATAGCTATGCCAGCAACTACACCGTGGCCGTTGGCTATGGTGCAGGCGCTATAGGTTTTGGCTCTGTTGAAACCAACAGCACCTTTGTTGGGCCGGGAGCTTCTGCAAACTCTGTAGGCACCTATACTAACTGCACAGCTCTTGGCTATAACTCGCGGGTAACGGCCAGCAATACAATTGTAATTGGCAACAGCAGTGTTACTTCCATTGGCGGTTACGTAAACTGGACCAACCTATCCGACGGCCGTTTTAAAACCAATGTGCAACAAAATATTCCGGGGCTTGCATTCATCAATAAACTACAGCCGGTAACCTACAATTTAAAGTTACAGGAGCTTAGCAATTTCCTTAAAGAGGATTCCATTGCCAACCCTGCAAAGCAAAATGTTGTTTACAGTGGCTTTATCGCACAGGATGTAGAAAAGGCCGCGCAGCAAGTAAACTATGACTTCAGCGGGGTTGCTAAACCGGCAAATAACAATAGCGCATATGGCCTGCGTTACGATGATTTTGTTCCATCATTGGTTAAGGCAGTGCAGGAATTAAGCAAAGAAAATGAAGAGTTAAAAAAACGTCTGGAAGCATTAGAACAAAAATTAAAATAAAGTATGATGGGTAAAATCTATCTCCTTACAATTTTAAGCGCCTGCTGTTTAGCAGCAAGCGCACAGGTTTACCAGGTAATAGATGAAAATGCCGGAAATGGCTACAGCAATTACGCATGGGTTACAGGTGTAAATAACAGCGTATATTTTTGGGCAACACGAACGGTAGCCTCAGTTAAAACCAGTCGTTTGTATAAAAACAATGGCACTCCCGGAGACAATACCTTAATCCTTGAATCTGACTCCATAGATATGTTAAACACCCGCGGCAGGTTAGTGGTAAACGGTAACAAAATGTATTTTCTGGATAAGTACAATTGGATTTGGGTAAGTGACGGAACTTCGGCAGGAACTCAAAAGCTGAGTCAGATTTACCGCAATGGAACGCTAATGGCTTTAAGCGACCTGAGTGTTGCCGGCTCAAATTATGTGTATGTGCGAATAAGCGATAAAGGCATCGGGAAAATAAATACGCAAACCAATGTTATCGATACTTTCTACACCCCCTACACCAGCGTTGCGCTGTTATTCTCCACCAACAATCATGCATTTACCTGTTTCGACCCCTACAATCCTACTACCGAAACAGGACTATATGATTTAAACCAATCCAAGTTCTTATTAACCTATTCTGCCGATTCCTTCTGCTTTGCTCAACCCAGCTTTTATGACCCCAACGTAGCTTTTCTTAGCCCAACGGAAATCATCGCTGTAGGCGGCAATAATTTTACTTACCCGGTAAGGTCGCACATTTATTACTACAACCTGGCAACTGACGCTAAAACACTTTTAGCAGTGCATCCGCGTTTTTCCGGCCTTGGGGGCGGTATTGTTAGTACGTCAAACGGCAAAGTGCTTTTTGATTATACCATATGGGGTGCAAATAACATTTATAACCGCGAACAGGTGTTATATGTAACTGATGGAACCATTAATGGAACAAGTCAGTTGGATATACCCGGCATTTTCCCGTACGCTTCTGCTTCAGGCTTAAAGGACTTCAACACTAAGGTATTTTTCAAAGTAGATGCAGAAGAGTCCATATCAGGCAAAGAAGAGTTATGGGTTACTGATGGAACACAAGCCGGGATGCAGAAGCTTATGGAGAATGACTCCCTAAAATTTATATATATAGGTGCAGGCGATACACTAAACGGAGAGATGTATTTTTCTGCCCACCTGAGCCCGGTATGGAAAACGGACGGCACCAGCGCAGGCACTGTAGAATTCTGTAACTATAGTCCTTTGTCCCTCTCAGCCAACTTTGAGAGCATTAACGGGCAACTGTATTTTACTGCCAAACACAGCTCGGCCGGTACTGAATTATGGGTTACCAATGGGGCTAATTGCAATGTGGTATTGCTAAATGGCGTTGGCCTTAATGAACCATCGGAAAAATTATTAGCTATCTACCCAAATCCCGTTTCCGATTTGCTTACAGTTGAGTTACCGCAAAATGAAACGTTAAAGAGCATTTCTTTTACAGCTATCGATGGTAAAGTTTTCAGTTTTACTACCCAGGGCAATTCCAATAACTATCAGGTCAATCTTTCGGGCCTTGCGAATGGGGTTTATACAATCAAAATCGAAACTGATAGCACCATTCATACCACCCGAATTGTAAAACTACCGTAAGGTAAACCCGCTTAACACCAAACAAATTCATAAAACAAAAAGCCCCTCCAAACGGAAGGGCTTTTTGTTTTGTCTTTTATGCAAGTTAGAATTTCAGGATCTTGAATTCTGTTCTTCTGTTTTCCTGGTGTTCAGGGTCGGTACAAGGCACTACAAAAGTTCCTTCGCACTGGCACTTGTTAACCAGGCGGCTTTCGCCATAACCGGCTGCAATCATGCGGCGGCCTTCAACACCCTGGCTGGCTATGTAATTAACAGCAGCTTCAGCACGCTTGCTTGAAAGCTGCATGTTGTATTTAGCAGTAGCGCGGCAGTCAGTATGCGAACTCAACTCAATTTCCATGGTTGGGTTATCCTTCATAATCTTAACCAGTTTGTCCAATTCCTTGGCAGCATCCGGGCGTATAAACCACTTATCCAAATCGTAATAAATGTTTTCGATTTTGATAGCAACACCTTTACGCACTTTCTCCAGTTCCATAACCTGGTAAAGAGTTGTTGGCGCTTTTTTGCCTACAGTGCTCTGCGTAGCAGTAACAGTCAGGTATTTGGTATCCGGCTCACCGGTTTCTTTTGATGCCTCAAGACGATAGTTAACATCCGGTTCAAGGGTAAATACACATTTACCATCCTTGTTAGTAGAGCAAACTTCGTCTTTATTGGTAGTTAAGTTAGTAACCTTCACCTTCGCGGTTTCCAGCGGGTCGCGGGTTTTCTTATCCAACACAGTAATTTCCAGTGTAATACCACCTTCCATTACCATTGGTATTTTAACCAGCTCAGGTTTCTCTTTTACATCTGCAGTAATTTCAGCAGGCAGGTAGCCCGGCTTTGTTGCAAAGAATTTATACTTTTTACCAGGCACAGCAGGGAAAGAAAATTCACCTTCTTTACCCGATTTTGCCTTGCCTTTTTCAACATCAGCTTCTTTCATTACCACTTCAGCATCCTGTATCGGCAGGCCGGTAGCAGCATCGTAAACAATACCGTTAAGTATTACGCCTTTTTTGCTAAAGCTGTAAATATCATCATCGCCCTGTCCGCCTTCGCGGTTAGAGCAGAAGTAGCCCTTCTTATTCTCTTTGTCTACTATGTAGCCAAAGTCATCGGCATTAGTATTGATAGGGTACCCGAGGTTTTCAGGTTCAGTCCAGGTAGTAATTTTGTTGCCGGTTTTAATGCTGGTAGTGCTAAACACATCTAAACCACCAAGGCCGGTATGGCCTGTAGAGGCAAAGTAAAGCGTGCCGTCTTCAGCAATATAAGGGAACATATCGTCGCCTGATGTATTCACCTTAGCGCCAAGGTTAATGGGAGTACTCCATGTGCCGCCAATCTCGCGGGTGCTAACATACAAGTCAACTCCACCGTAACCACCCGGCTTATCGCTGGCGAAGTATAGTGTTTTACCATCCTTTGTTAATGACGGGTGGCCAACTGAATATTCCTTATCGTTAAAAGGAACAGCCTCTACCATTTCATCGCCCCAACGGTTTTGGTCCTGCAACCAAACAATACGGTAAATTTTCAGTTTCACAGTTTTATCTGCAGAAGGGAAAGCTCTTTTGCCATTGTAGTTGCTTCTGTCGATATACAACTCCTGCATTTTTTCATTATAGCTGCTGGTGCCTTCGTGGAATTTACGGTTAGGTTCGCGGCCGCTCATCATTTTAGGTGCCTGTAATGCACCATCGGCTGTATCGCTTTTAAATGATTGAAAAATCTGAAGGAAACTTGCACCGGTCCAGTTATCGCGGTTTACCACGTATGCATCAGGTATACGGTTGCTGCAAAAGTAAATGCCCGTATCCTTATAGAAAGTAACACCAAAGTCAGAATATTTTGAGTTAACGGCAGTTTCATTCTTAATGGCATAGAACCCTTTATCCTTGCTTAAAGACTCTACCTGGTCAACACCCTTCAACCTCTCCTTAACACTGTTATCGGTAGGCACCTGGTCAAGGTACTCCTTGTAGTAAATTTTCGCTTCTGCATATTTCTGGGCAGAGCGCAAAGCTTCTGCATAGTAAAGCTTATTGATAACGTTGGCATTCTCCATCTTAGCCAACTGTCCGTAATAGGTTTCAGCATTTACGTTATCGTTCATTAAACGATAGCTATCCGCAATACGCTGCAACACATATACGTTCTTCTCGTCCTTCTTCAGGGCGCGCTTGTAAAACTCAATGGCTTTACGAAAATCAAATTGCTTATAGTACCAGTCGCCGACCTTTACAACGGGTTTTTCCGCCACAGCTAATGCCACAAGTAGCATAGCGGTGAACAATGTCAGGGATTTTTTCAGGCGCATAAGTTTTATTTTAAAGGGTTTACCTGTTTAATTCTACTAGAAATACTTTACGTAACGCGGGGTAACAAAACGCTTCTTATCATACCAGAAATCATAGCCAATCATGATTTCATGCGTTCCGCTGGTAAAGTGGTGCAGGTCACCAATCTGGCCGTCATAGGCGTAGCCAACCTGCAACTGTGGTGTAATTTTAAATTGCAAAAAGCCGATAACGTTTGTAACGCTGAACGGAATTTTCTTTCCGGCCAGGGTGTAAGCGTCACCTTGTGTTCTTGCTGATACACCCACCCAAAGGCGGTCGATAAACAACAATGCAAGGCTAAGGTCAATTTGAGGTATATTATGCGGTAAGCCTTTCTGGTATTTCAACAATACAGTAGGGCGGAATTTTACAATAGAAGGATCTTTACCGAATACATAGCCGGCTGTAAATACGTAATAGTTATAAATGCGGGCTATATCAGTATTGTATTTGGCCACATTGGTTTTACCGCGCAGTGCCGATGGCATTAAGTGCGGCACGCTGAAACCGATAAAGTAACGCTTGCCATAAGCATAAATACCTGCTCCTACGTTGGGCACAAACAGGCTGGCTCCTAAATCAAGGTTTTCAGGATTGTTTGGATCGGCCTTTGCACCGTTTTGATAGAAGTAGTTGAAAGATGCCTGAATACCGAAGCACAAGCGGTTATCTTTTGGTAAACGCAAACGGTAAGCAAATGCCGGCGTTACACTAAAATTGTTGCTTAAGCCCAGTTTATCATTAGATACGGTAAGGCCAATAGCATACTGGTCTCGGCGGAACGGCATATGCGCACTGATGTTAGCCGTGCGTGGCGCTCCGTCGATACCTACCCACTGGTGGCGGTATATACCCATTAGGCTAATTACTTCATGGCTGCCTGCGTATGCGGGGTTAATAAACAACCCGTTAAACATATACATACTGTATGCCGCATCCTGTTGGGCCCGAATGCCCGCAAAAACTGCAACGGCCAGCAAGGTTGTAAGGAGTAATTTTTTCATACTATATCTTTTTCAGGATTTTGAATTTTATAAAGCGCTTCCTGCAGTTTGGCAGGAAGCGCCTGTTTTACTGTTAGCGTTGGATTACTACGAATTTCTGTTCGCGCTTTCCTGTGCTATCGTTGTAAGAGTATATAAAGTAGTAAGTGCCGTCAGGTAACTCGGTGCCCTGCTCGTTGGTGCCCTTCCAGTTATTGTTGTAATGGCCGTGGCTATTCCAAACTTCAGCGCCCCAACGGTCGTAAATCTTCAGGTCTGCCTTCGGATTGTCCTCGTTACAAGGTATCACAAACTCATCGTTCACACCGTCACCGTTAGGTGTAAATATGTTCGGTAAGTCGCAATGCACCGCTGTATCAATTACTGTTATACATATAGTTGCTGTATCACAGAACGAGTATGGTCCGGTTACTACACAAACTTCGTAACTCAACTGCACCACACCGGTTGAATCCTGGTAAGGAGCAAACGTTACTGAGTTATCGGCATTAAGTGTAGCTACACCTATAGTTGAAGTTCCCATTAATGTTACCACAGTATCGCCGCCAAACGGTATAATATCGTTGTCAAGGATATTGATGGTTACAGGAACGTTCATCACAGTTGTATCCAGGTCGCAAGGCTCATCAACTGCCTGGATTAAGCTATCCAGAACGGTGATGTAAACCGCTGCAGTAGAACAGTTACCTAAGCTATCGCAAACAGTTACGCAGAAGGTATCAATTCCGAAGAAGCCCGGATCAGGAGTGTAAGTGAAGCATGAATCTGAAGTGATCGTCGCAGTTCCGTTTTGCGGATCGCAGAACGATGTGATTGTAAAGCCTGTTATGCTTACTACTTCAACGTTAGGCTCCAGACAATGTGTTACCGGAGTATTCACGAAGGTAGTGTCATAGATAGGGTTAACCTGTATTGGAGGACAGTTATTAACCTGTATAAATACTGTTGCAGTATCACACAGGTTAGGTGTGCCGTCATCGCATACTGAGTAAGTCAACACAAACAAGCCTGACTGTAAGGTAGAGGTGTAAGTAACCGACGTTGAGTTGAATGTGGTTGCACCGGCAGCCGGAGCATTCACAATTTGTATCACCGTCATTTGGCCGCCGTTAGGGTCGTTATCGTTAGCCAGAACAGGGATAGTTATCTGCGTTCCTGCACATATCGTTACGCTGTCATCAGCCGCGTTAGGGCCAACATTACAGTTCATTGTAGCAATAAACAGGGCTGTATCAAATCCGCAGGTAGTCTCTATCTGGTAAACCACCGTATCGGAACCACAGAACGTATTCACCGGATCGTAGTGGATAGTGCCACCAACAACGTAGGCTGTTCCGTTCGAAGGACCGCTCAACAACGTTACAATTGCTGCGTTGCCGCCCAATGTATCGTTAGCCAACAAGTCAAAGTTAGACGAGTCAGTAGGCAGTATAGAAACGAGGTCGTTAACTGCAGTAGGCTCAGGGCAGCAGATGATAGTTACACAAACAGTAACTGTATCTGTAGCGCCCTGGATATCGCTTACTACATATTGGAACGAATCTACAAATCCGCAGGTATCAGGCTTAGGAGTGTAATTCAACGTTCCGTTCGCGTTTAAGGTAACAGTACCCTGAGTAATCGGCATATTGATTACAGCCGATACGAAGATGCTGTCTCCTTCCGGATCGAAGTCGTTGGTTAACACATCCCAGAACTTAATAGCCCTGTGGTAACCGGTCAGGTTACATTCCGGATTACCTATCACTGAATTGTCAACACAAACTACAACAGTAGCAGTATCGCACAGGTTAGGTGCACCGTTATCGCAAACTACGTAACAGAAGGTATCGCAGCTTAATGAATTAGCTGTGCTATCCGGTGTGTATATAATAGTTCCGTTAGCTGTTATCAGCACGGTACCGTTAGAAGGTAAACATGGTGTAGATACCACCGTAATCGGATCGCCATCAGGATCAGTATCGTTACCCTTAACGTTAATGTTAATTGGTGTCAGATACTCAGTTGAAGCAAAGTCATCCGTTGCGGCTGGTGGGTGGTTAGTGTTAAGAACAGAATCTACACATGGATAGATAACTGCAGTATCACAAGCCCCCAGCGGGTCGCAAATGCTATACAATATTGAGTCGCAGCCTTGAACCGGTGAAGTATAGGTTACTGAATTATCTGTATTCAGAACGATAGTAGCACCCGGTAAGGTTGGAGAAGTCAATATAGTAACCGTTAATGGTTGGCCATCCGGATCGAAGTCGTTCGCCAGTTCATTAATGATTGTAGGCGTATTAGGCGTAGTAGTAATAGGATCATCGGTAGCAACCGGTGGAGAGTTGTTGCCGTTACAGTTCACAACATATACCACAATTTGGTTGGTATCACACAGTGAGTACTGTGGTATAGCACTTGAATCGCAGGCATAGTATGGTATGAAGTAGTAACCCGGAACATCACCCCAGAATACTATAGTACCGTTACCGGTTATATAGAATGAACCGTTGCTTCCCGCAGGGCCAGTCATTGGTCCGTAGCTGAACAATAATGGATCACCATCCGGATCGGTAGCGCCTGATGAAACGTTGATGCCCTTATAAGTACTGTCACACACTGTAGCATTAACCTTAACAGTAAGCGGTGGACGGTTGCCCGCTAACACCTCTATACTGCTGGTGCATATTGAGCAGGCGCCGGTGCTGTCGCAAGCCTGTACCTGTATCAACTGCGTTCCTACAAAGTTTGCTGTAGGTGTAAATACTACACAGTTATTAACCAGCACCGCAGTACCGTTAATGTTCTGGCCTGTAGGTATGCTTAATGTTACCGCATCACCATCAACATCGTTAGTGCTGATACAAGCAGTGTCAATCTGGCCCTGGTAGATAGTATCTACAACACATACGACTGTAGGAGTATCATTTACAGGGCATATTGATACGGCAATCAACGCTGTATCACATGCATTAGCACAGTTGCTGTTGCATGTCTGATAAACGATGGTATCGTTGCCATTGTAGTTCAGGCTTGGTGTGTAAGTAACGTTGCAACCGTTAACGGTTGTTGTTCCGTGCGCGGCAGAAAGCACAGTAATTACCGCGCTGTTGCCTTCCGGATCGTTATCGTTAATACATACATCCACAGTTACAGCCTGTTCTTCGCAGGTAGCAGCTTCATCATCAATTGCAACAGGAGACTGATTGACATGTAAGCAGATAGTATCGCTGGTAGTGCAACCGTTAATGTTAACGGCAGTTGCCATTACACAGTAGTCAACACCGGTAGGTGATACCGTAATAGGGTTAAGACTTGCTTGCAGAACCGGTCCACCCAGTTGTCTCCAGATGATGTTCACCACATCAATGCTGTAGTTAGGTGTAAGGGTTATTGAACCACCGGCACATGTAGTATCGCTTGATGAAGCAATGGTGAAGGTAGGAGCACCTTTAACATTGGTTACAAACGTAGCAGTATTAGAACAGCCGGTCTGGTCGCTGTAGGTATAAGTAATAATGTTGTTACCTATTGTAGCCTGAGCAGGGCAGAACTGGTTACCGCTTACACCAGGACCGCTGAATGTACCACCGGCAGGAGTTCCTGTCAATGTTACACAGCCGTCGGATGTGCAGTAAGTGCTGTTCAGGCCGCTAAGCGTTACAACAGGAAGCGGGTTAACAGTTACACATATAATAGTGTCATCTGTACAACCGGTAGTTGGGTTGGTATAAGTGTAAGTAATACACCAGAAACCTGCACCTATAAACGAAGGCTGGAATACATTGCCTGATACACCTGGGCCGCTGAAGGTGCCGCCCGCAGGTATACCTGTCATGATAATATTACCTGAGTTTATGCAGTAGGCAGAGTTCAATCCGCTGATGCTTGCTTCAGTAGGCTGGTTCACTGTAACGTGAACTGTATCAGAAGCCTGACAGCCGTTACCGTCAGCAACAATCAGCGTATAAGTAGTAGATACCAAAGGACAAGCCTGCGGATTAGCTACCAATGAATCAACAACGCCACCAAACCAGTTGTAGGTATACGGTGGTTGACCACCGGTTGCAGCAGGTGCGCCACCTAAAGTTACGCAACCGCCAACGTTTGCACATAAGCTTCCTACAACACCTGCTTCAGCAAACACAGTGTTCGGAAGAACCGTTACGTCAACACAATCAGTTGCTTTACAACCAAAGCTATCGGTAACAGTTACACATAATTGCGTGGTGCTTCCCAGCTGCTTAATAACAGGGTTAGATGCAGTTGTGCTGCTTAATGTTGGAGGTCCGAATGGCGGAGTCCATGAGTAAGTGTAAGGACCAACAGTGCCCGAAGCCGTTGGGCTGCCACCCAGTATAGCGCTATCGCCGCTACATGCAGTAATGGCTACCGGAGTGCCGGCCTCAGCAATTGGCAGAGGACGTAAACCGATGGTTACATTATCTGAGTTGGTGCAACCCAGTGAATCAGTTACAGTTAAGGTGTAAGTAATGTTAGATGTTACACCCTGCGCTGTTGGGTTTGCTATAGCTGAACCGTTCAGGAATTGTGAAGGAGTCCATGCGTAAGCGTATGGAGTTGTTCCACCCACTACGGCAGGGCTACCACCCAATACCACATCAGTGCCATAACAAATTAAAGTATCTAAACCTGCATTAACTGCCATCTGCGGACTAACTGTAACGGTTACTGAATCTACTTCAGAACATCCGTTCTGGTCAGTTACAGTTACATAGTAAGTAGTGGTATTAAGCGGAGATGCACATGGATTAGCTGTAGTAGCGTTAATCAATCCAAGTATCGGGCTCCACTGGTATGTATAAGGGCCTGTGCCGAACTGAGCTGTAGGGCTACCGCCAATTAACACACAGTTAGCCAATGCACCGCCCGCGCAGAATACTTTGTTCGGGCCCGCATCAACCTGTAATGTGCTTGGGTTAACCACTACAACAACCTGGTCGGTACCGGTGCAACCTGTTGCATTATCCGTTACTGTTAATGTAAACAGGGTTGTAGTATCTAAACCAAGGATAAGCGGATTAGGCTGAGTTGGGTTAAATACCACCTGAACACCGTTAACTGTTGTTGGAGTCCAGCTATAAGTATAGTTGTTAGAACCGCCTGTAGCTGCAGGTGAACCACCAATAGTTACAAACGAGCCCGGACAAGATACCATTGACTTATCAGGTCCCGCGTTGGCCGTAATACCACCGTTAACAGTAACTGTTTGACATGTGCTGGCTGAACAACCAACAGCATCAGTTACGGTTACACAGTAAGTAGTAGTAGTAGCAGGTGTAGCCACAGGGTTAGCTGAAACGGTCCCACCGTTATTTAAGCCAACACCAGGTGCCCAGTTGTAAGTGTATGAAGGTGTTCCACCGCTACCTGTTGGGTTACCGCCTAATAAGGCAGCGCCGCCGGCACATATCGCAGTATCAGGTGTTACAGAAGCTGTAACAGCCGGATTAGCATATAATACCATGCTATCGATAGCAATACAACCGTAAACGTCCTGAACTAACAATACATAAGTAGTGGTATCAGTTGGGTTAACAGTTGGATTAGGAACGTTATTGAAATCGCAAATACCTGCCACAGGGCTCCAGTCAATTACATAAGGACCGGTGCCGCCGCTAACAGCATTTGTTCCGCCGATGGCAACACAGTTAGGTTGACCGGCACAAATACTCTTATCAGGGCCTGCATCAGCAGTTAAAGTGCTTTGAGTAACGGCAACACAAACCTGGTCGGTAGCGGTGCAACCGTTAACATCGGTAACAGTTAAGGTGTAGCATACTGATTGAGCAAGGCCACAAGCCGAAGGATTAGCAAGGCCTGTGTTATTCAATCCGGCAGCAGGAGCCCACGCATATAAGTATGGAGCTGTACCGTTGGTAGCAGTAGGTGTTCCGCCTAATTGCACGCATGCGGTAGGACAGGCCACTACTGTTTGATCGGCACCTGCATTAGCTACAGGGTTTTGATTTACGCGTATGGTAACGCTGGCATTGTTGCTGCAACCTAAAGAGTCGGTTACAGTAACGTTCCAGGTTACAGTGTTAGTAGGACAAGCTACCGGGTTAGCAACGTTGTTTGCTGATAAGAAGATACCCGGAGTCCATGTATAAGCATAGTTAGAACCGGTTCCACCAGATGCTGTTGGAGAACCGCCAAGGGTTACACAAGCGCCGGCACATACTGTATCAGCCAAACCTGCATTCACCACAGGGCGTGGGTTAATGGTAATTCTAACAGTATCAGAAGCTATACATCCTGTTGCATCAGTTACTACTACAGTGTAAGTGGTAGTTTGAGTTGGTGTTGCAACCGGGTTAGCAATGCTCGGGTTGCTAACGGTAGGGGTCCATGAGAAGCTATAAGGCAATGTTCCGCCTAAAGCTGTATTTGCACCACCTAAGGTTACAGATACCGAAGCACCCTGACAGAATGATACATCGTTGCCCGCCTCAGCCACTAACGTACTGTTAGCTACGTTTACCAGAACCTGGTCAGTTGCAGAGCAACCAAACTGGTCAGTTACTAATACTGTGTAAGTAGTGGTAGAACCAATGTTCTTCACATACGGATTAGAAGCTGCAGTGTCAGTTAAGCCACCGTTAGGGTTCCAATCATAAGTGTAAGTACCACCACCGCCGGTAGCAGTTGGTGAACCACCAATCTGAACGCTGTCCTGAGAACAAGCAGTCAAAGACTTATCTGCACCAGCATCAGCTACAGGGTTAGAACGTATAGTTACTACCACAGCATCATTATCACGACAACCATTGGCATCAATTACGGTTACTGCATAAGTTGTAGTTACGGCAGGCTGCGCAAATGGATTAGATGCTGAAGCACCTGCACCTATTATGCCTGTTGTAGGAGCCCATGAATAAGTGTAACCGGCAGTGCCGCCTGAAGCAGTTGGTGTGCCACCTAATTGAACGGTGCTACCCAAGCATATTGCTGTATCAAGGCCCGCATTAGCAGTTGGTTTAGGATTAACTGTTACAGTAGTTGAATCTATCGAAATACAACCTTTAGCATCCGTAACAGTTAAGTAGTATTTAGTTGTTGCAGTTGGGTTGGCAGTTGGGTTAGCAACTGAGGTGCTGCTTAAACCTGCACCGGCCCAGGTATAAGTATATGGAGACGTTCCACCCACAGCTGTAGGCGCACCACCAATGCTTATTCCGGCAGGTGAACCGGCACATAATGAACCGCCTGTTCCGGCATCAGCAGAAAGGGTGCTTGGAATAACCTGAACAGTTACGGCATCTGTAGCGGTACAACCATTGGCATCAGTTACCACAAGTGTATACTGGCTGCTAGAAGTTATACCCGTAATTACAGGACATGTGCAAGTGTTACAGCTTAAGCTTGGGCCGCTCCAGAAGTAAGTATAAGGGCCCGTGCCGCCGCTCGCCGCCGGAGAACCGCAGATAGTTACGCTATCGCCGGCGCAGCTTGTAATTTGTTTGTCAGCACCTGCATCGGCAACCGGCAGCGGACGAACAGTTACAGTAACTGCGTCTGTAGCCTGGCAACCGTTAGAGTCAGTTATCTGAACAACGTAAGTAGTAGTTAACAACGGACAAGCTAACGGATTAGCTGTGTTGTTAGCATTTAAGCCTACAGTTGGTGTCCATGAGTATTGCAGAGGGGCCGTTCCGCCTGAACCTGTCTGCAAGGTGCCTAAGCTCACGCAGAATCCTTGACAGATTATGGTATCGGCACCTGCATTAGCAGATGGAGCAGGGTTTTGGCTTATAGTTATAGTATCGTAAGCCACACAGCCCTTGCTATCAGTTACTACCAGGTAGTAAGTGGTAGAAGTTGTAGGTGTTACAACAGGGTTAGCAAGGTTGCTGGTGAATGTTTGATCGGTCGAAGTCCATGAATAAGTGTATGGCGTAGTTCCACCGGCAGCGGTAGGCGTGCCACCAATTGTTACAGGTGTACCGGCACTGGCACATACATGCGAGCTGTTGCCGGCTTCGGCCTGTAAGGTGCTTGGCGTAACATTTACAAGAATGTAGTCAACACCGGTGCAACCGAATGAATCAGTAACTATCAACTGGTATGAATAAGTACCTACAGGAGCACCCTTAAACACAGGGTTCTGAATTGTAGAGTCGCTTAAGTATTGGCCGGAAGTCCAGTCGTAAACAAACGGAGCAGTGCCGCCGCTTACTACAACCGGAATGTTGCCAAGCACAGCTGAATCGCCTCCACAGGCTACAATCGTTTTATCTGAACCTGCATCAACCACTGGGCTGATACGAGGCGTTACAGTAACCTCATCAACAGAAGCACAACCTTTACTATCAGTAACTACTAACTGGTAAGTAGTAGAAACGATTGGTGCAGCTTCCGGATTAGGCACGTTTGGTAACGATAAACCGGTAGTTGGATTCCATGAATAAGTGTAGCCAGGTGTACCACCGGTAGCAGATGGTGAGCCACCAATATTTACGGTGCTTCCATTACATACCGATGTATCAGGTCCTGCATTAGCTGTAGGACGAGGGTTAACCGTAACGGTTACATCATCTGTTGCTACGCAACCATTAGCGTCGGTTATAGTTAATCCGTAAGTAGTAGTGCTGCTTGGGCTCGCTACCGGGTTAGTTGCGGTAGAGTCGCTTAGGCTGGTACCATTGTTCCAGTCAAACAGATAAGGGGCAGTGCCGCCAACCGCAGTTGGTATACCGCCTAACTGAACGCTGATGCCGGAACAAACCTGCGCATCATTACCTGCATGTGCACTTAAGTTGTTAGGTGCAACAACAACGGTTACGTTATCGCTTGATGTGCAACCTGAGGCATCAGTTACTACAAGTGTGTAGGTAGTAGTTGCTGAAAGGTTCTTAACAACAGGGTTTGCACAAGTAGTGCAGCTTAAACCTGTAGCAGGCGACCATAAATATGTATAACCAGGTGTGCCGCCTACTGCTGCAGGCACATCACCAAGTATTACGCTATCGCCGGCACACTGGAACAATGTTTTGTCGATACCGGCCTGTGCAACAGGGGTAGGACGAACAGTTACCTGTATAGTGTCACTTGCACGGCAACCGTTACCATCAGTTACTGTTACAACATAAGCAGTGCTTGTAGTTGGAGCAGCTGTTGGGTTAGCTATAGAAATGTTAATACCGCCTGTGGTTGGAGACCATGAGTAGGTATAACCGCTGCCGCTGCCGCCAATTGCTGTTGGAGTTGCACCAAGTTGCGCAGGGAAACCTGCGCAAATGATGGTATCAGCACCTGCATTAGCAAACACCTGAGGATATACAGTTACTAAAGCTGAATCTACCGAAGTACATCCCAGCGCATCAGTTACCGTTAAGTGGTAAGTTGTTGTGCTGGCAGGATGTGCCCATGGGTTAGCAGGGTTAGTTAAGTTAAGGCCTGCTGGTGCCCATGTATAAGTATAAGGTGGAATACCACCTACTGCTGTTGGGAATCCGCCAAGGAATACGCTGTCGCCACTGGCTGCGCAGAATGCACCACCTGCACCGGCTTCAGCTACCAACGAGCTTGGTGTTACTGTAATCAATACCTGATCGCTGGCAGAACAGCCATTGATATCGGTTACCACTACTGTATAGGTAGTGTTTGTAGTTATGTTACAAGCCTGAGGGTTAGCTAAAGCGGTATCGCTTAAACCACCGTTAGGGCTCCAATCGTAAGTTAATGCACCGCTACCGCCTGAACCTGTTGGTGAGCCACCAAGGGTTACACAGCTTGATGCACATGCAGTTACTGACTTATCAGCGCCGGCATTAGCTACTACTGCAGGACGAACCACTACTGTTGAAGTAATAGTGTTTGCAGCGCAACCATTAAACTGGCCATTGATAGTGTAAGTAACGGTGATATTACCGCTGGTAGTGTTAGTAGGGCTATCATTAATAGTTAAGCTGTTACCGCTTACACCGTTGCTACCGGTCCAGTTTACAGAAGTGCCTGCTACAGTAGAAGATATAGCTACTGTAATAGGTGTACCGCTACATACTGTTTGGGTAGTTGGGTTAGCTGATAGAACAGGGCGTGGTTTAACCACCACATTTACAGTAAGTGTATCGCCGTTACAACCGCCAAACGAAGGTATAATGGTGTAGGTTACTGTAATGTTGCTGCTTGTAGCGTTGGTTGGGTTGTCCGAAATTATATTTCCTGAACCACTGGTACCGTTGCTTCCGCTCCATGCGTAAGTAGTACCTCCAATGTTAGAAGAAAGGTTAATTACCACATTATCGCCACTGCAGAACTGCGTGCCGTTGGCGGCAGCGTTGGCAATTGGGCGAGGCTTAACAACTACAGGAATACTTAATGTAGTGCTGCCGCAACCGCCCGGTGCTACACCTGTTACATTGTAAGTAACAGTTATGTTGCTGGTGCCGGTGTTGCTTAATACGGTATGGATATCGCCGCTGCCGTTTGTGCCGTTAGTAGCGCTCCATGTTATTACGGTTCCCGGAACATTTGAAGTAAAGGTAATGTTCACGCTATCGTTGCTGCAGTTTGTAGCTGAAGCAAGTGAAGGCGTAATAACGGGATTGCCGCTAACATTAATTACAGCCATAGCAGTATCGCACAATGAAGGTGTGCCGTTATCGCATATGCGGTAAATCAATGTATCTGTGCCGTTGAACGCATTGTTAGGGTCATACAGGTAAATACCTAATGAACCAGGAGTCAATGTGCCGTTGTTTACGTTATCCAGTATAGTTACTGAAGTAATAGCATCGCCGTTAGGGTCAGCATCGTTAAACAACAGGTTCAGCTGTACAGTTGCATCAGCACATATATAAGCAAAGTCATCAACTGCAACAGGCGCATCGTTCGGTATAGAGCCACCATCCGGTGAAACATATATTACCACAATTGCATTATCGCAAAGCGGACGTGGCAGGGTTGAACCTACAGGGTCGCAAATGGTGTATGCAATAGTATCGTAACCGAAGAAGCCTGCATTTGGGTTATAGTTGATGGTACCGTTAGCATTTAAGGTGTAAGTGCCATGGTCAGGCGCATTAGTAATTGTTACCTGCAATGCATCGCCATCCGGATCGTAATCGTTCGCTAATTCGTTGATTACAATCGGCGGTGAGTTGAACGGTGTTGTTACATAGTCGTTATTAGCAACTGGTGAGTGGTTGGTTAAAGTATCGCTGCTTGGCAATACGGTAACAATAATAGCTGCGCTGTCGCAAAGTGTATTAACCAAATAAGGGCTAAGGTCACATACGCTATAAGGTATAGTGAATGTACCTGTAAAGCCAGGGTTTGGAACTACATCTATAGCGCCATTACCTGTAACGGTAAACGTGCCATTGTTTGGTGACACTGCACCGTATGAATAGGTAAGCGGGTTGCTTTCAGGATCGGTAGTAGCTGAAGCCACGTTCACTCCTATTGTCTGATCCTGATACATGGTTACGTAAATGGTGTCAGCAATCGGAGGATCGTTAACCGGATCAACAATAATAGTGATGTGGGTTGTATCACAAGCCTGTGGTGTGCCGTTATCGCACAGTATTAAACATACCGAGTCGGTACCATTCATATTCAGGTAACTCTGGTAGTTAAAGCACAGGATATTAAGCGCCTGGTTGATTGTAATACCACTTATGGTACCCAGTGTTGGGTTGCACAGTGTTGTTACTGTATGAATATCTACAGTATCATTATCAGTATATGGTATACAGATGTTTGTAGGACAATCTTCGCAGGTGGTGACAGTGGTATCAGGTATTTGCGGAGGATCGTTCTGACAGTTTACAGTAATGTAAGCAGTTGCAGTATCGCACAGTGATGGAAGCGGTGTGCCGCTATCGCATATGCGGTATACAAACGAATCCGCACCACAGTAGTTGGTTACAGGAACGTAAGTGAACGAACCGTTAGCGTTTAAGGTTAATGTACCGTGTTGAACGTTAACGATTGGTGAAGTGGTTACTGTTAACGTTGTAACAGGGTTACCATCAGCATTGTCATTATCGTTTGCACGTACACCCGTGCCTACAAGAACGTTAAGGGTAACATCCTCTGTTGTGGTGTAGTTATCGTTTAAGGCAACCGGCGGATCGTTAACCGGCGTTACGGTTATTGTTATATGGGTAGTATCGCAAGCCTGCGGTGTACCATTATCGCAAATTACCAGACAAACTGAATCCTGACCGTTGAAGTTCGTATTACCGGTGTAGGTTAAACACAGGGTATTCAATACCAGGCTGGTTGAGATAGTGCCGCTGTTAGGGCCACAGTATTGCGCGGCTATAACAGATGTTTGGTTAATATCTACATCAACCACAGGGTAACAAATAGTTGTTGGGCCACAATCTTCACATGTAGTGATAGTTGTATCCGGAACCTGCGGAGGATCGTTCACACAGTTTACAGTAATGTAAGCTGTTGCAGTATCGCAAAGCGATGGTAGTGGTGTGCCGGCGTCGCATACGCTGTAAGAGAACGAATCTGAACCACAGTAGTTAGAAGTTGGAACATAAGTGAATGAACCGTTAGCATTCAGAGTTAATGTACCATGCTGAACGTTAGTAATTGGCGTGGTGGTTACTGTTAATGAAGTAACAGGATTACCATCAGCATTATCATTATCGTTTGCACGAACACCGGTGCCTACAGGAACAGTCAAGGTAACATCCTCGTTAGTAGTGTAGTTGTCGTTGTTTGCAATCGGCGGATCGTTAACCGGTGTTACTGTAATGTGGATGTGAGTGGTATCGCAAGCCTGCGGAGTACCATTATCACATACTACTATACAAACTGAATCATTACCATTAAAGTTGGTGTTACCTGTGTAAGTTACACAAAGCGTATTAAGCACCAGGGTAGTAGAAACACTACCATTGCTTGGGCCACACAGCTGAGCAGCAATAACTGATGTCTGGTTAATATCCAGATCAACAACAGGCATACATACTGTGCCAGGACCGCAGTCTTCACAAACAGTAATTGTTGTATCCGGTACTTGCGGAGGATCGTTCACACAGTTTACAGTTATGTAAGCTGTTGCAGTATCGCAAAGTGATGGAAGTGGCGTGCCGTTATCGCATACACTGTAAGAGAACGAATCTGAACCACAGTAGTTAGAAGTTGGAACATAAGTGAATGAACCATTGGCATTCAACGTTAATGTGCCGTGCTGAACGTTAGTGATTGGCGTGGTAGTTACTGTTAATGAAGTAACAGGGTTGCCATCAGCATTATCATTGTCGTTTGCACGAACACCGGTGCCTACAGGAACTGTTAAGGTAGCATCCTCATTGGTAGTGTAGTTATCGTTGTTAGCAATTGGCGGATCATTAACCGGTGTTACGGTGATAACTACGTGGGTAGTGTCACACAGTATAGGTGAACCGTTATCGCAAATCACGATACAAACTGAATCAAGACCGTTAAAGTTGGTGCTTGGTGTGTAGGTAACACACAGTGTATTTATAATTAGGCTGGTTGAAACCGTACCGTTGTTAGGGCCGCAGAATGTACCGGCAACGGTTACTGTTTGGCCGTTGTCAGGGTTAACTACAGGATAGCAAATAGTAGTAGGGCCGCAATCTTCGCATGTAGTTAATGTAGTATCAGGAACTACCGGAGGATCGTTAACACAGTTTACAGTAATGTAAGCTGTTGCTGTGTCGCACAGTGATGGAAGCGGTGTGCCGTTATCGCATACACTGTAAGAGAACGAATCTGAACCACAGTAGTTAGAAGTTGGAACATAAGTGAATGAACCGTTTGCGTTCAATGTTAATGTTCCATGTTGAACGTTAGTGATTGGCGTGGTGGTTACTGTTAATGAAGTAACAGGGTTGCCATCAGCATTATCGTTATCATTTGCACGAACGCCGGTGCCTACAGGAACGTTAAGAGTTACATCTTCAGTTGTAGTATAGTTATCGTTGTTAGCAATCGGTGGATCGTTAACCGGCGTTACCGTAATGTGGATATAGGTTGTATCGCACTTGCTTGGTAAACCGTTATCACAAACTACTAAACAAAGGCTATCGCTACCGTTAAAGTTAGTAGAAGGTGTATACGTAAAGCAAACCGTATGTGTGCCTGTGTTATTTACAGTTACGTTGCTTACGGTGCCATTAACAGGATTACACAATACTGAAGCGGCATGGAAATCGCCGGCCTCTACATCAGTAATAGGTAAGCAAACAGTCTTAGGTGTTTCTTCCGGTGTAGTAATTGTGGAATCAGGAACTACCGGAGGATCGTTAACCGGTGTTACAGTGATTACAGCTATTGCAGTATCGCACTTAACGGGAACATCCGGCGCATCGCAAATTGAATAAACAAATGTATCCTGACCAAAGTAGTTGGTAGTAGGCACATAAGTAAATGACCCGTTTGCATTAAGGGTTAAGGTACCATGAGATACAGTTACTACTGCAGGTGTTTGAACAGTAATAGGGCCGCCATCCGGGTCAATATCATTGCTCATTACGCCAGGTGCAGACACAGTTAAGGTCTGATCTTCTGGTGTAGTGTAGCTGTCATTATTAGCCTGCGGAGGCAGGTTAGTGCAGGAGTAGTCAAGAATTACTACACCGGTATCGCACAGGTTAGGTGAACCGTTATCGCAAACTATGTAAGCGAATGAATCAACACCGTTGAACGATACAGGCGGTGTATAAATAAAGTTACCGTTAACCTGAACGCTTGTTAAAGTTCCGCTAAACGGACCGAATACAGTACCGTTGTAAACCTTAGCAGGTCCGTCGATATCAATATCGTTAGTCAGGAAGTTTTTAACTATTGGGGTATCAACACAAGAAACATAGATATCGTTTACCGCCAGTGGTGGATCATTAACAGGTGTAACCACTATCGTAATCTTGGTGGTATCACAACGCGCAGGCGTACCATTATCGCAAATTACCAGGCAAACTGAATCAGTGCCGTTGTAATTGGCATTTGGCGTGTATGTAACACAAACCTGGTGAGGGTTAGTCAGGTTATTAACCAAAGTACCGCTAATTGAACCATTGTTTGGCCCGCAGTAAATGGCGTTGATAGCGTGAGTTTGAGTTGAAGTTTCAGGATCGCTGATTGGAATACATACCGTGGTAGGGTTGTCTTCCGGAGTTGTGATAGTTGTATCAGGAACAACCGGAGGATCGTTTACACAGTTAATAGTGATGTATGCCACTCCTGTATCGCAAAGCGAAGGCAGCGGCGTGCCGTTATCGCAAATACGGTAGCAGAATGAATCAGTGCCACAGTAGTTAGCAGTCGGTGTGTAAATAAACGCACCATCGGTGCCAAGGCTTAATGAACCGTGCTGAACAGGACAAACCGGAATAATGTTAACAGTTAATGAGCTAACAGGGTTTCCGTCCGCCGCATCATTATCGTTAGCACGAACACCGGTGCCGGCAGGTATAGTAATAGCTACATCTTCAGTTGTAGAGTAGTTATCATTAACCGCTATTGGCGGGTCGTTAACCGGTGTTACCGTAATACGAACCTTAGCCGTATCGCAAAGCTGCGGCGTGCCGTTGTCACAAATAATTATACAAACTGAGTCGTTGCCGTTAAAGTTGGCATTTGGAGTATAAGTGAAGCAGGCAGTGTGTGGGTTAGAGCCATTGCTTACAGTAACTGTACCAATGGTGCCTGTGTTAGGTCCGCACAGTGTTCCGTTAAACAAGTGGTTTTGGCCTGCATCAGGATCAGTGATAGGAAGACAAACTGTGATTGGATTGTCTTCAGGTGTAGTTACCGTAGTATCAGGTAATACCGGCTTATCATTAATTGAGTTAACTGTTATTACTACGATAGCAGTGTCGCAAGCTGCAGGTACTTCGTTATCGCAAACACGGTAACAGAAAGAGTCTACGCCGGTAAAGTTTGCAACCGGTGTATAAGTAAAGCTACCATTAGCATTTAAAGTTACAGAACCCGAGAACGGACCACAACCTGAAAGTGATGAAGAAGTTAAAGGCTGCTGCGGATTAGCCGGATCAAAGTCATTAGATAATACACCCGGAGCAGGAACAGTTAACGGAACATCTTCATTAGTGCTGTAGTTGTCGTTAACAGCAACAGGTGGACAAGAAGTAACAGTTACTGAAATAGAAGCCGGAGCAGAGTTACAGTTGTTTTGAGTAACGGTTACTGAGTAAGAGCCGGTCATTGCAGGTACCGCACTTGGGCGGGCTACGTTTTGCGTAGAAGCTGTAAAGCCACCCGGACCGCTCCAGCTGTAAGTAGCACCCGGTACTAACGAAGCAAATATTTTAAGGGTATCGCCATAACAACGCGGGCTGTTGCTGCTTAAGCTTGGCGCCACAGGGTTAGGAGGGTTGTTAAGCACCACCAGGTTTGTAAACGCAGGTGAGGTACAACCGTTAAGTGTTACAGTAAAGTTGGTGTAAGTGCCGGCTGTTAAACCGGTAATTGTAATATCTCCGATAATGCTGCTAGGCAGGTTAACCGGGGTTTGAGCAACACCATTCTTAAAGTAGTTAACAGTAAATGTGCTGTTAGGGTTAAGGCCGCTTAATACTATAGTGCCCTGGCTGCCACCGCAAGTTGTTGGGTTGGTGCCTACGGCATCTGAAATTTGCGGAGTAACATTAACGTTAACTGTTACTGAGGCCGGAGCCGAAGTACAACCGTTAACAGTTTGAGTTACCTGGTATTGGCCGGCCATTGCAAGGGTTACCGAGCTGCGGGTAACCGGAGAACCGGTTGCGCCGCCACCATCAGGGAATGACCACTGAAGGTTAGAGCCGGTAGCTGTTAAAGTTAATGTGTTATCAGTACAAACCGGGTTAGGGCTTGCTGTAACGTTGGTTGGTGCCGCAGGTGTTGTAGGGTCGGTTAAAGTTATAGGTCCTGCAATTACGTTAGAAGTACAGCCGCTTAAGGTAACTGTAATGTTAGTGTAAGTGCCGGCAGTTAAGCCGCTGATAACAACCTGGCCGCTGCCATTAGATGTAATAGAAAACGGCCCTTGAGGTGCACCATTCTTAGTATAGTTTACTGTATAAGAAGTGGTATTCAAAAGACCGTTTAGTGTAATAGAGCCTTGTGCGCCGCTACATGTTGTTGGGTTAACACTGTTAACCGAGGTAATGTTAGGCGTTGTATTAACCGTTACCGTTACAGTAGCCGGGGCAGATGTACAGTTGTTAACTGTTTGCGTTACTGAATAAGTACCGCCCATTGATACTGTTACCGGTGTACGAACAACCGGTGTGCCTGTCGCAGTGCCTCCACCGTTAGGGAAGGTCCAGCTTAGGTTAGTGCCTACAGCTGTTAATGTTAAAGTGCCACCCGTACAAACAGGGTTAGGGTTAGCTGTAACGCTGGTTGGTGGAGCCGGGTTAGATGGGTCAGTTAATGTAAATGGTCCACCCAATACGTTTGAAGTACAACCGCTTAGTGTTACAGATATATTAGTATAAGTACCGGCAGTTAAACTGCTTATAGTTAACTGGCCGCTGCCATTGCTGGTTAAAGTTTGCGGGGTTTGTGCTGTACCGTTTTTGCTGAAGTTTACGGTGTAAGATGTAGTGTTATTTAAACCACTGATAGTTATGCTGCCCTGGCTACCACCGCAAGTGCTTGGGTTGGTGCTGCTAAAGAAGGCAATTGATGGAGTGGTATTAACGGTTACCGATACTGTAGCAGGAGCTGAAGTACAGTTGTTAACGGTTTGCGTTACAGAGTAGGTACCGTTCATTGCTGCAGTAACGGGAGTGCGAACAACCGGTGAACCTGATGCGCCACCGCCGTCAGGGAATGTCCACTGCAGGTTAGAACCAACAGCGGTTAAAGTTAAAGTGCCACCTGTACAAACCGGGTTAGGGTTAGCAGTTACACCAGTTGGAGCTGCAGGGTTGCCCGGGTCGGTTAATGTAAACGGTCCGGCTAGTGTATTAGAAGGACAGCCATTAAGCGTTACAGAGATATTAGTATAAGAGCCGGCAGTAAGGCCGCTAATAACCAATAAATTGCCTGAAGCATTGCTGGTAATGTTTACCGGACCAATACCTGTGCCGTTTTTAACATAACTAACAGCGTAAGTAGTATTATTCAATACGCCGCTGATAGTAATAGAACCTTGAGAGCCGCCGCAAGTGGTTGGGTTAGCGCTGGTGCTAAAGCCAATTGCCGGTGTAGCATTTACGTTTACAATTACTGTAGCAGGAGCTGAAGTACAACCAGCCACTGTTTGTGTAACTGAATATGTACCCGCCATGGCAAGGGTTACATTAGCGCGTGTTACAGGCGAGCCTGAAGCACCGCCACCGTCAGGATAAGTCCATTGCAGGTTGCTGCCGGTTGCAGTAAGTGTTAATGTGTTACCGGTACAAATAGGGTTAGGGTTTGCAGTAACGTTGGTTGGTGCAGCCGGAGTTGAAGGATCAGTTAAAGTTATAGGGCCTGCAACAGGAGCGGAAGTACAACCGCTAAGTGTTACAGTAATATTAGTATAAGTGCCGGCAGTAAGGCCGCTGATAGTTAATAAACCTGAGCCGTTACTTGTTAACGCTACGGGGCCAACGGCGCTGCCGTTCTTAACGTAGTTAACGGTATAGCTGGTATTATTCAATAAACCGCTTACGGTTATAGAACCCTGGCTACCACCGCAAGTAGTTGGGTTAACGCTGCCGTTAAATGCAATTGAAGGGGTGGTGTTTACAGTAACGGTTACTGTAGCAGGGTTCGAAGTACAGTTGTTAACTGTTTGGGTAACAGAATAGGTGCCACCCATTGAAGCTGTAACATTAGTGCGGGTTACCGGTGAGCCGGTTGCAGTTCCGCCACCGTTAGGGAAGGTCCAGCTTAAGTTAGAACCCGTTGCGCTTAGGGTTAGTGTAGCGCCGGTACAAACAGGGTTAGGGCTGGCTGTAACGTTAGTTGGCGCAGCCGGGTTTGCCGGGTCGGTAAGCGTAAATGGACCTGCTAGAACATTTGAGGTACAACCGCTAAGTGTTACACTTATATTAGTATAGGTGCCTGCAGTTAAGCCCGAAATAACCAGTTGGCCTGAACCGTTGCTGGCAATTGTTTGAGGCGTTTGCGCTGTTCCGTTTTTAGTGAAGCTTACGGTGTAAGAAGTATTGTTCAACAAACCTGCAATTGTTATAGAACCCTGGCTGCCACCGCAAGTTGATGGATTGGTGCTTGAGCTAAAGGTTATTGCAGGCGTAACATTTACGGCCAATACCACAGTTCCCGCATTGGATACACAACCGTTTACGGTTTGTGTTACTGAATATGTGCCGGCCATGTTAGTGCCGGTAATTAAACGGGTTGGATTTTGAAGGCTGCTGGTAAAGCTGGCAGGACCTGTCCAGCTAAACGTACCTGTACCGGTTGCGTTAAACTGTACTGTTTGGCCGGTACAAACCGGGTTAGGTGTTGCACTTGCAGTAGGCGTAGCAACCGAAGTTGGAACCAACACCAGAGGACCGGTAATAGTATCGCCGCACAATGGGTTAGTTGGGTGAAACACCTGTACTGTTGTATAAGTACCTGAATTCAATCCCGGTATTACAAGGGTGCCGTTGTTCTGCGTGGTTAAGTTAAATGGACCTTGTTGAGGGCCACCGTTATAGCTATAATATATAGTATAAGAAACGTTAGGCAGCAGGTTACCATTGGCAATTGTAATTGAACCGTTTGGCGGAGTACAAGTTGTTGGGCTTTGCACAGTTATGTTAGCACCGGTTAAGTCCACACAGTGGTACTTAATTACCATGTAGTCTTCCACCTCACCGTTCGATGCGTTGTTGATTGGCGACGGAGATGCAACATTGAAGGCAGCATCGGTCGTAATCCTTAAACGCATATAAGTAGTATCGTTCGGGTCGTTGAAGTTAATCCCGGTCCATACTAAACTGGCTGATGTGGCGCCATTGGCAACACGGGCGGTATCCACCTCGTTGTTATCAAACGTGCCGTTACCGTTAAAGTCTATCCAACCCATTACCGTAGCAGTAAAGCCGGTGGTGTTGGTTATTGGGAAGGTGCGGCCATAAGAAGTAGCAGTATCCTGAATGAATACCATGCCGGTTATCGCATCTTCATCATCAGGGGTAGAGCCTGCAGCATCATCACCATTCGCCAGGTAAGATGTACTATGGAAGTCTTCCTTATCTATAGCAGCAGTACCTAAACGTAAGCTGTTAAAGATAATGTGGTTAGGGCGCGTGTTTACACCACCGTTATAGCTGATAGGCGCATCGCCGTAATCAAAGTTTAAAAGAATACCGATTCTCCATTTAAATATCAGGTGGATATCATCGTTATCGGTATCTGATGAACGGGAAGGATCAAATGAACCTGCAGTTACAGGGTTAGGAGTAAGGCTGGAACTGTGTATAGTAGTGCCTAAACATATCAAAGAATCACCCTCAACAATGAAGTGGTTACTACCTTTAGGAACACCTGTAGCACCCAGGTAGTCGTTCTGGTTACCGCCGATATAAGTAGAGAAATATAGTGTTTGAAGGTCGGTACCTAATACAAAATAGAAGATATCCCATGTACCACCACCGAAAGTGGAATTAAAGAATGTTCCACCGTCTGATAGGTTTTGAGTAGGGAAACCGTTACCGGCTTCACCAAACACCATCACGGCATAAGGAGTATATGTACGTAATGTGTTACCACGTTCGTTGTTAGCGCCACCGAAGTAAGTTGCCTGCCAGGTATTTGTGCCACCACTGCGTGGCAGTTTTCCTATGAAGCCGTCTTCGCCACCGTTATAACTGTTGTCGTAACGGGCACCGGTACCTAATGGAAAGCTTTCAGTTGTTGCACTACTTTGAGTAATACCGGTAACATACAAGGTATCAAAAGGGCCTACAGTGCAGCCATAAAATTCATCAACATCCGTACCGCCTATGCGGCTCAACATTGTAAAAGTACCACCGTTAGCAGGTATAACACCAATAACACCGTCCGTTCCGCTGCCGGCCGGTAAAGTAGCTGCACTTGCAACTAAGCCGGGGAAGGAACCAGTAGAAGCTGTTGAACCCGAGAATACAAAAGCGCCATCAGAAAATACGTTAAGGTCGTTTAAGTTGTCATCTCCGTTACCACCAACGTAAGTACCAAAAGTTAAGGTGTTAAAGTTGGTGAACTTCGCTATGTACATTTCATTACCACCATCATATGTAGCATCGTAAGCGCTTGTAATATAGTTAGGGCCCGATGTGGTTAGCGCAGCAGAAACAATACCGCCCACCACAAAGCTGGTGTTAGATAAGCCGCGTATAGTGCGCATTTCATCGGCGTTACCCGTGCCACCTATTAATGTGGCGTATTGAAGCGTACCCAGTGTTGAACTATTAAAGACTGCAACAAAGCCATCGCGGCTACCGCTAAAGCTATTATCAAAAGCTGTTCCGGTAACAGGAGTTGCCGCATCGGCATAACCGCAGGCATAAATAACCGATTTATCCGGTGATAAGCCTAAGCCATAAATACCATCATCCTGCGAAGCGCTGCCGTAGTACGTAATGGCTGTAACGGCAGTACCGTTAGGGTTAAACTTATAAAGTATCGCATCAACGTTACCGGCATATGTATTGCTATAACCGAAAGTGGCAGAAGCAATATAAGTTGTGGCTATCGAAACATTGATTTTACCGCCGCAGTAAACGTTACCGGCGTTATCAACTTCTATAGCATAAAGGTACTCGTCAAAGCTATCGGTGTTGGCATCAAACCAGGTTCCCCATTTTACACTGGGGTCAATTACTAATGGATAGTTGGCATCAACACCGCCTTCTACCTGGAAGCTAACCACATCACCATTCACTACAAAGTTTACCTTCTTCATTACCTTCTTACCATTAATAACCTGGTAAGCTTCAGGAATATCAAAAGTGGCAGTTTGGAAACGCAGCTTCACATTTAAATTCCCCTTTTCGTCAATACGTAAACCATCCTGACCTTTAAAGCGCATCTTAATATTGCGGTAATCAGCACCGGCATCAACTACCCAGTCAAATTCCAATACATCTTCTTCCTGGCTGTACATACGTAAGTCAACACCCGGATAGATGTTTTGCAGGTCTTGTTCGCCATAAGCTTTGTTGCCACTTGTCCATTTAGAAGCATCCGTTCCTACAAAGTAGTTATAGTCAGTAGGGAACTGGTGCGTTTGCTGAACCGTATAGTTAGGGTTCATGCCATCAAAGAATATACCCCAGGTATGTACTTCTGCAGGCTCATGCGCTTCGGCTTCCTCTGCTTCAGCTTCCTCATTTTCCGGTTCCTCGTGCGGCTTAACCGAAACAAAGTACAGGTGATCCTTTTTAAGGGCTACAGTACCTACGTTGGTAAAGCCCATGCTTTTAACCTCGCTGCCCCATTGGCCCTTGTTTTCAATAAACTGTATGCTGTTGCGGCTTTGCTTCAGCATTTCCTTAACCGCTTCGCGGGATGGCGCAGTTGAGCCTGACGAGGCAGATACCTGAGCCAGCAACATATTGCCGCTGAATACGTTAATAGTTAAGAAGGTAATTAACAGGAATACAATCCTAGAACAGGGTAGAGTTTTTCTAACCATACGGGCAGATTTTTAAACAATTAGAGGGTAAAAGTTAGGGGAGACTATTCCCTCTCTAATCACAATGCGCGCAAATATACCTTTCGCTTCTATACATGGCAAGTAGTTTCTTAAATAATTTTTTATTAATTCTACACTAATTCAACTTAAACTGCTCATAATGTGCTACATTATGAATATATTTTTAGCTATTAGCTCTAGCAATCCGGCCTGTTTTAGCCGTTTAAACATCAAAAAATAAGATGAAATTGAGGCAAAATGGATAATATGAATTTATATTTGTTAAAATCATTGACCCTATCAATATGAAAATATGCTCAATTCCCAACAACCCGGGCAAGTGGTTGCTCCGGGGATACATAAGCAAAAAAGCCTTCCGTTTCGGCGGAAGGCTTTTTTTGTTAACAGTAGTTTGACTACGATTTCAGGATTTTGAACTCGGTGCGGCGGTTTATAGCACGGCCGGCAGGGTCGTCTTTACCATCTTCAGTAGTATTAGGCACCTTTGGCTTGCTCTCGCCATAACCTTTAGGAACCATGCGCTCTGCAGCAATTCCTTTTTCCTTCAGGTAATCAACACAGCTTTGGGCGCGCGCCTGAGAGAGTTTAAGGTTAGCAGCGTCAGAACCGATAGCATCGGTATGCGCACTTAACTCTATAACAAAGGTTGGGTTCTCAATCATTATGGTGTACAACTGATCTAACACCAGCTTAGAGTTTTCTGTAAGGGTTGCTTTACCAAACTCATACAACACGTTTTGTAAGGTGTAATCCTTACCAATTTCAAGTTTTGGCAAACCAATGTCAGTTTTAATTGAATCGGTTGTTGCGCGGTTTTTAGTGCTAACCATAACGGTTTTACTGAAGTAGCCTTCTTTACGGGCGCTTATCTTATAGTCCTTGTTCATTTCCAGGTCGAAATAATACACTGAACTATTTGCACCTGTTTTGCTGTTAAACAAAGTGCGCTCGTAACCTGCTTCAATTTCAGTTAAAGAAACGTAGGCGTCTTTAATTTTGTTTGCGGGGTTAGCTTCTTCAAAAATATCACCAAAGGCAGCGTAAATCCCCTTCTTAACAGTAATGTTGTTCTGCAGCGTATCCTCATCAGGTAAGCCTTTAGTGCTTAACATTTCGATTTTAGGCTGGTAACCCGGGCGCTCTACAGAAACCTCATAATCGGTTTCAGGATTCAACTTAAAGAAATAGAAACCATCCTTAGCCGCCTTTGAAGAATCGATACCCACTAAAACTTTAGTGCCATCCGGCTCTTTACGGTACAGTTTAAACACTCCACCGGTTAAAGCGCCGCCACCTTCTTCGCCACCTTCTTTAAACGCCATACCCTGTACGCCGTACTTAAAGTTTTCCCAGCCAAAGATGTCATCAGAAGCTGTTTTAATGCCATTTAAAGGCACGCTGCCTAAACGGTTTGATACCATGAAACCAAAAGTTTGGTCGCTGCTGCGCGAATAGTATAAATCATCCGCACCTGTGCTTATTGGTGCGCCCAGGTTTTCAGCGTCTGTCCAGCCTAAATCCTGTTGCTCTGTACTTCTAAATACATCATAACCACCGTAGCCCGGGTGGCCGTTTGAGCTGAAATAGAGCGTTTTGGTGCTATCGTCAAAGAAGGGAGTGAGTTCATCCCCTGCAGTATTGATATTACCCTTAACCACTTTGGGGCCTTTGAAGTCGCCATTTTGAGCACGGATGAAATACCATATATCCATACCGCCTGAACCACCGGGGCGGTCGCTTGAGAAGTAAACTATCTCCATGCCATCTTCAGAAGTACGAACCGATGGTTGAGTTGAAGTGTATTTTTCCTTTTCATTTATCGGCTCAGGAATGCGCTGCACGTTAGAGAATACGCCATTGTTGCAATCAGCCACAAAAAGGTTACATAACGGGCGGTCGTCATCCACCTCCAAACACTTGGTAAAATAGAAACGCGTTAAATTTTTATTGAATGTGCCGTTGCCAACAGTATAACCATCCTGGTTAATGTCCTTGTTCTCAACCAAACGGCCGTTTAACCATTCGTTGCCGGCGTGTACACTCTTATAAATACCGTAATAGCGTTTTGATTTCGGGCCATCAACAAAAATCAAGGTATCACCACTGGCCATACCATCAATACGCATTGAAGAGTAATAAAGAATTGAATCAGCAATACCGGATGGAGACGACTCAGTATAAGAATGGTTAATGCCATTACCTAACGACTTAACTTTAACCTTTGCCTTGGGGGCATTTTTAGCGTATTCAACACCTGCCAACTCCAACTTGGCTAAAGATGGCAAACGGTCATTTTCATCAACGGCCTTGTAACGGGTATTAAATTTAGTAAGATACTCAGCCGCTTCGTCGTATTTGCCGTTACGATGCAATACCTGGCCAAAGTAGTAACCGCCTTTGTTGAACAGTTTTTCGTCTTCTTCAGCCCATTTTTTGGCATTTGCTTTTGGGCCGGGCTTGGTGGCATAAAACTTACGGAAAAAAACTTCGGAGTTTTCGTAATCGCGGGCTTGTAATAACGACATCCCCAGCCAATATAAAGCATAGCGATTGGCAGAGTCCTGGCGAACTACGTCCTTATAATATTCGGCAGCAGTATAGAAATACGATTCTGCGTAAAATTTATCGGCAATTTTTAACTCCGTTTTGGGGTTTTTAGAAGGAACCTGGTATATCTGCGCTGTTAAAGCAGTTATCCCGAGAATAGTGGTAGCTAAAGTCAGGGTTAAAATCTTCTTCATTCCTCTGTGTTTTACGTGTGTCCTGTTTATTCAAAAAAACCTGCACGTGCTGATGCAGGTTTTTATTATTCATTAAGTTACCCGTTAGCAATTAGAATCTGCGGCTTGGTAATGATTTGTTCGCTTTGAACGACTTCACACTTTCTCCAATGTAAGCAATTGAAAGTTCGAAACCACCTTTATTAATGGTGGAAGTTTTCAATGATGAGATGTTCACGTCATATGCAAAGCCTAAACGGAAGTTGCGGAATTCCACATTTGCCATTGGTATTACCGCATCAGGCGTATTGCCACCTACACGGAAACGTGCACCCAGGCTAACGCTGTTATTGTTGCGGAAACCTGTGTTAAAGTAGTATGTAGCAGAAATACCGGGCAACAACTCCATAAAAGGCCCCTGATACATAAACAGGAATTCAGGGCTTAAAGAAACTCTCTTCTTTTTATCCAGGAAAGCTTCAATGTTCAGGTCGGCAGTAAATTTACGAGGGATTACAGCCTTCTTGTTTTTTTCATTTGTAAGTGTGTCGTAAACCAAAGATTGCTTTGGCTCAATAAGGTGATAAGCACCAACGCCAACACCTAAACGAACTTTATCCTTAATGTTAGAACGCCAGTATAAACCGGCGTTAAAATCACCTTGAATCATACCGCGGTTAAAGCTTTCAACTGAAGCATTAGCCGGTGTAGCATTGTGGCCAAGGAACTGGTCGCCAAAAAGCGGATCTTCCACTCTTTTTTGAACAAAGGCCCCTTGTAAACCCACTGAAAGGCGGTGTTCGCCTAATTTGCCAAAGCCTTTGTGGTAAGCCACCGTCAGGTTAGCATTGGTAATGGATAAACCGGCCTGGCCGCTATGGTCGTTAAAAAAACCAACACCGATAGCTAACTTATCCGTGCGCAGGTAGCCTTCTAACAAACAAAAGTCAACATCAGCACCAAAGGTTTGGAAACCGTACTTTTGGCCCAGGGCGCTGGTCCACTGGTTACGGTAAATAGCAGCTAAACGGTAGCTACCATCATAATTACCTACCAATGAAGGGTTAAGCGTGGACGCCTGAGTATAATATTGAGAAAAATGTAAGTCCTGCGAATTGGCTGTAAATGTTGCCAATGAAGCAATAGCCAAAAAAGTGCCTTTTGCGAAACGGGTAAAAAGACGCATAGTGTCAGGTGTTTGTTAGTGAATCGGTTTCAAATTTATGAAAGGTTTTCATTCAACCAAGAATTTAACCTCCGAAAGAATTTTTTTTTTTCAGGAAAGAAAAACAGGGTGATTTTCAAAGGCTTTTAGCCAAATATGGGATGTTCAAGTCCTGCTGCATTTCCCGGGCTTTTACTGGCCCGCCAACACCACCCAATACTTCAGTATACGGGCCTTTAAGCCCTATCCTTTACTAAAAACTTCCTCAACCAAGGGCTAAAAGAAGATAAGCGCGCCATGTTAGTCCTTCTTAAACTATCGGCAAAACAACTATTTACTGCTTAAGAAAGCTTTTCAGCTAAAAAACCGCCTATTTCCTTTTCCACCTTTTTCATACCGCTCCAGGCAATAGCATATAATAATAGGCCGCCTGCCAATCCCCTTAGCAGTGTAGAGGGTATGGCGCCATCCACGGTTATTTGTGTACCATCTTTTATGCGTACCCATGCACCATGCATGGCAGATTTGCGCACCTGAATGTACTCGAAACGGAAAAGAGGGTTTTTAAGAACCTCAATTTGATATTGCGGGAATTGCGCTTGTAATAATGCCAGCACATCGGTGTAACCAACGTTAAGTTTAGATTGAACTTTCATTTGAGATATGAATTAGGAAACAAGTATAGAAATTTGGGCAGCGGAAAAAAATTATTCCAACACAATCTTTTTGCCAGCCCATTGAGATGAATTGCCGGCTTTTAAAAAATACACTCCACCGGGTAAGCTTTCAAGGTCAAGGTTGCCGTACCCCGGCATTACCGTTTTTAAAACCAGTTTACCGGTAACATCCCATAGTTCAACAGTCAGTTCTTCTGTACCTGCCGATTTGATAACGCATTGCAATGAACTACACATTATATCTACGCTGGCCGATTGTTCAACAATACCGGTAGCTGTATTCAGTATTTCCAAATTTGCCGTGTCGGTAGCTGTACAGCCCAACTGGTTTACAACCTTAAGCGTTACAACATAATTGCCGTACTGCTGATACTGGTGAAATACGTTAGGCGTATTAACTGCAGCAGAGTCTCCATCGCCAAAGTTCCAATAATATAAGGCTGTATTAGTAGCACCGGCATAATAAAACGCATTAAAATTAGTAAGCTGATAAGTAAAGGAGGCCGCCGGGCAGGAGTCTATTGTAATCTGGGTTTTAAAAGTATCTGCACAAACATTGTTGTCTGCAATAAGTGTCAGGGTATAGGTGCCTCCGGCAGCATACAACCGGTGAGGACTTTCGTCCGTTGACGTGGTTCCATCACCCAGATTCCAATTGTAGGAAGAAGAGTTGCCCGACCAGTTAGATAACTGCACATCCAATTCATTAACAGCATAGCCAAAATTTGCATGGGGGCGTGGCGTCACATAAGTTACCCACTGCACTTCATCCGTTGGCATAAGCATATAGTTCAACTCTTTAACTGCAACGGATACATTACCGGTATCAGTCCATAAAACAGATATATTATTACCGTTATTTGTCAGTATCTGTCCGGCACCGTTTAACTGCCAGCAATAAGTAGCGCCATCAGCTAAAGGAACTGTGTAGGTGGCTACATCGCCTAAGCAAAGTTGTGAAGGACCACTTAATATCGGCATTTCAGGTTTCAATAGTTTATACAAAAATTTACGCGAGTAGTTGTAGATGGTATCATTCAATTGTGGCGCCAGCAGTTCAGGTTCGTGGCCGAAACCCACCAGCGGATGAAGTTCATTCAATATCCCCATATTAGTAAGCCGCTGGTGAATAGGCACACTACCATACACCTTTGGAAAAACCGGCAACTGAAAGGGATAACCATAAACATAAGGCACAAGAATATCCTGGTCTCCGTGAAAAGAAATCACAGGAACATTTTCTGAAGCAGTAATGTAATTTGTATCCAATATAGCTCCCCATTGATTAATAATACCTTTTATATGTGGTATGCGGTGGCCGAAATTGGTATTGCCGGAGCAATCCATACAACCAAGGTCATCGGGTTCCAAAAAAGTACCGTAACTGCTTTGAGGTCGCTCGGCATCGGTTGTATAAGAGTTGGCCAAACCACAGAAACAACCTGCGCTGGTTCCTGTAAGAAATATGGAACTGGTATCAAACCTGAACGCTGCTGCACTGTCGCATAAATACCGCAGCGCGGAACGTTCATCCTGCACGCCGCGATAATAAGCCCTTATGGTACTACCGGTATCAACCGGGTTTAAACCTATCCGATAATCAATAGACGCTACCACATAACCACACTTGGCAAAGTATTGACAAAAGCCCGGTATATCAGGTTCAGACCGCCAGCCAATGGTAAAGCCACCGCCAAATTGAAAAACAATCAGAGGGCGCCTGCTTAAAGTATCGCCAAGGGGTTCGTAGATATCCAAATACAAATCCTGGGGCAAAGCCAACAAACCATAGGGCGTTGCCGTACCGAAATACTTTGTAGTAACTTTTACCTGGTGAAAAATGGTATCCTGGTAGCGCTGCGAGTTGCAGGAACTTTGAGCACTACTGAAAAGCCCAACCAAAAGAAACAGGCCTGAAATAACAGTTCCCTTCATTACTATAAAAGTAATCAGGTCTTTGCATTTGCCTAATTAAAAATTCTTCATAACCCTACCTGGCTTCCACTTTCATTACCATGCCATTTTTAGGTCTTAAAGTTATCAGCGGGTCCATTTCAACTTTAAATCCGTCCTTTAACTTAAACCGCAGGTTGCGGTAAAACAGAATCAGGATAATCTGCATTTCGAGCAAGGCAAAATTGTTGCCTATACAGGTGCGCGGGCCACCACCAAAAGGGAAATATACAAAACGGTCGATATTATGCTTATTCTCCGGTGCAAATCGTTCAGGCTTAAACTTCATCGGCTCATCCCAATATTTCTCGCTGTGATGAAAATAGATTATAGGAATAAGAACATTAGTTCGCTTTGCAATACGGTATCCTCCTATCTCATCTTCTTCAATGTTGCGCCGCCCTACGCTCCATGCCGGCGGGTAAATACGCATGCTTTCATCTATCACCATCCGCACATACTGAAAACTCTGTACCGTATTAAAATCAAGCTTTACACCGGCATCCAGCTTTTCATCTATCTCCTTAATCATTTTTGCTTCTGCCTCAGGGTTCTGAGATAGTAGATAAAGCGTCCAGGCCATTGCGTTAGCTGTAGTTTCATTACCGGCAATAAAAATGGTCATAACCTCATCGCGCAGTTGCCTGTCATCCATGGCTTCGCCGGTATCCTCATCACGAGCTTCAATCAACATGGATAGCAGATCATCCTTACTTTCTCCCTTACGCCTGGCGTTAATGATGTCATAAATTACATCATTTAAAATGTTAATAGCTTTACGTTCGCGGATGTTAAATGGAGTCGGAAAAGCAGCGGGCAACCTTATAGGCTGATTAAGTTTTTCAATAGAATACTCATTCAACAACGTTATCTGTTTGCCAACCAGCGCTGCCTTTTCATCTACCGCCGAACTGAACATAGCCTTGGATATTATTTGCAGCGTAAGGTCAGTCATATCCAGCGCCATATCCACGTCCTTACCCACCTGCATTTTTAAACGTTGAACGGCATGCTCGGTCAACTCAATCATTTCAGAAGTAAGTTGCTCCAGTTTTTTGCGGTGAAAGGCCGGTGCAATCAACCGGCGTTGCTGCCTCCAAAAATCTCCCTCGCTGGTAAGCAACCCATTGCCCAACAGCAATTTTAAAATATCGTAGGCCAGGCTCTTTGTGTAATTTTTGCTGTTATCCAATAAAACATAGCGGGCATACTCAGGATTGGCGGCGATTGCCACGCGGTTAAATGGCAGTGATATACTTACAATATCACCGTACTTTTCAATAAAGAATTTAACCTGGTCCACCGTACGTTCGCGCAAAAGATAGCCGCTGCCAAACAACCAGTGTTTCTCTTTTGGAAAAGGCGGCAGGCTCTTTTTTACGGCGGTGGTGCTCATTTATGTTAGGCGTTGCTTTTTGTAGTAATTGTAAAGGTAGGCAGTTGATGCAATACCGATGATTACAAGAGTAATTGATATCAATTCGCTTTGGCGGAACTGCATACCGAAAAAGCCGTAAGTATCCCTGCCCGATAAATCCCGCCATTGTTCGATAGCAAAGCGCTGTATGCCGATAAGAATCATGAAAATGGTAAATATCATACCGGGCTTATAGGTTAAGCGCTTACGAAGCGACCACAGAATAATGAAAATAGCGGTACACATCATAAACTCGTATATCGGTGTTGGATACGCGCCATGCGCAAGCTCGCAACAGTGGTTGCCTACGCACCCGGGTATAGGCACATCAACAGCGGGATCGCAACTGATAATATGATGTGCATAGGTATCAGACCAAAGCCATTGAGGCATCCAGCCCGGTTTAGGATAAGGGTTAGCAAGCCCCCAATCACCATCACCTGAAACCTGGCAGCCTATACGGCCAATTCCATTTGCGAGAATAAAACCCGGAGCTACAGAATCGAAGAAATGAGATATGCGGATTTTTTTGAAGTAAGCGTAAACTGCAAAAGCAATACCTGCACAAATAAGCCCGCCATAAACCGAAAGTCCACTGAACATTGAACCTACAGGGTCACTCCAGAAATTCTTATAATCATCAGGGTTTTCGAAAAAATTAAAGAGGTTCGAGCCCGTTACTCCAAACACTGCTGCCAATACCACCAGGTCGCCAATTCTATCAGAGGGAAAAACGATTATATTTTTTTTAACAGGCTGCGCCAATTTGGTTTTACTGTTACTGTACCAGTAATACCCGGCCAATAAAACGGCGCCTATAATACCACCTACCCAACTGCCATAATTCATGGAGAGGAAATAATCGCGGATTTCAAGCGTACCATCGCTTAACTGTGGGCGGTAAGCTCCAAAGCCTGCCATTTTAAAAAACACAAAAAAGCCAACTATCAGGTAAACAGCAGCTTCAATAAAATTTGGACCCTCACCATCAATAATTTCCTTTTCAACGCCCGGCATTAAGCCCAACTTCTCTCTTCTTTTCATTTCCATAGCGGCTAAAGAGGCGGCGAAGATGAAACCGAGCGCAACAAAAAAACCATAACTGTAAATGGGTAAAAACCGAAAGTCAACAGCGGGAGATTGGCCCGCTACTTCATAAATCCAGTCAGTAATTTTAGGATAACATCGCAATAAAATCATCAGGTTGATTTTGAATTCCAATGCAACAATAGTAAAAAGGCGTGAGAGCCGGGTTGATTCTTGCGAAAACGCTTACGCAATAGAATATTGCATGTGGCCGGTACCTTTCATATAACCAAAGTCAGAAACTTCAGTTAGCGTAACTGGGTGTATACTGTTTACCCATTCCTCGTTATAAGGCACAGCTACCTTTATGTAGTTATCAGTAAAGCCGTACATAAGGCCGCCATCTTTTTCGGCTTCAAACAAAACGGTACGTTCTGTATTCAAATGTTCGGCGTAAAACTTCCGTTTTTTCTTTTCAGAAAGTATGCGCAACATTTTGTTACGTTGCTTTCTTACATCCATGGGCACCACGGGCTGTATATTCAACGCACGGGTATTTGCGCGCTCGCTATAGGTAAATACGTGCAGGTAAGAAACATCCAGCTCGCTAAGGAAGTTGTACGTAGCTAAAAACTGTTCCTCCGTTTCGCCCGGAAACCCCACTATAACATCAACACCAATGCAGGCATGCGGCATTTCTGCTTTTATTTTTGCAACGCGCTCTGCATACAACTTGCTCAGGTATTTGCGGCGCATCAACTTTAACAGCTTATCAGAACCTGACTGTAGCGGAATATGAAAGTGCGGCATGAATTTTTTTGAACGCGCCACGAATTCAATAATCTCATTGCTCAACAGGTTTGGCTCGATAGAGGATATCCTCCAACGGTCAATACCTTCTATTTTATCCAGTTCCTGAATAAGTTGGTGGAAATTTTCAGTGGTACGTTCTTTGCCATCAGGGCTTCGGCCAAAGTCGCCGAGATTAACTCCCGTAAGCACTACTTCGCGTACACCGCTAAGCGCCACCTGCTTAGCTACCTCAACTGTTTTCTCAATAGAGTTGCTGCGGCTTTTGCCGCGGGCAAGGGGTATAGTGCAAAACGAACAGAAATAATCGCAACCATCCTGCACTTTTAAAAAACTGCGGGTACGCTCCCCCTGCGAGTAGGCCGGTTCAAAAAAGTTAACCTCATCAATATCACCATTCAAAACAAGGGGCTGCTCCTGCCCTTCCAGTTGCTCCAGGTATTCGTGTATCTTAAACTTCTCGTTAGCGCCCAGCACCATATTTACACCGGGTATTTGCGCAATTTCCTCAGGCTTTAACTGTGCGTAGCAGCCAACAATTATCACTTTGGCTTCAGGGTTAGTGCGCAGTGCTGTTTTTACAATCTGCCGGGTTTCTTTATCGGCATTTTGCGTAACCGAACAGGTGTTGATGACATAGTAATCAGCCCTGTCACTAAATTCTACTTTCTGAAAGCCATGTTCCACCAGGCTGCGGCCAATAGCCGAAGTTTCGGAGAAGTTGAGCTTGCAGCCCAGGGTATGTAGCGCCACTTTGCGGTTGTAATACATGGGGGCGCGAAGATAACCCCATTTACGCGTATTTTGAAGCCGCCGGGATGAAAAGAACGTTTGAATCATTTCACCCCCTGTGGGTATATGGTTATTGTATCAATCTGTTAAAACAAGCTTGTGTACCACTTGCCTTCCTCCTGTCTGCACCCTGCAAAAATACTGCCCGGGCGCATATTGGCGGGTATCTACTACAAACTGCCATTTACCTGCAGAATAGTTGCCTTTTGCCACTTCGGCAACTTTACGGCCCGTAATATCAATTAAATCTATTTGAAGCATTTCGGCATAAGGCAATTGCAAACTTAGCTGCACATAATCATTAGCCGGGTTAGGCCCCATTTTCACCAACTCACCCATTCCCAAATCCTTAACACCAACCGGGCTTACTGCACCGGCAGTGTCTAAAACATAGGTACCCCCGTGCCCTTTGGGCAGGGCAAAAACCGAATCCCCAATAGCTACCAGCTTACTGAACAAAGTGGTGTCCACATCCTTATCCGCCTTGTGCCAGGTAACTAAATCAGTGGTATAGTAAAACCCATGGCCGCGGCTGAAGTTGTCAGTAAAGGAATAGGTTTCGTAATACACCCATAGCACTCCCTTACCATCAAATGCCGCTGCGGTATGAACAATCTCCTGCGGATTAACGCCCGCTGGCGGAGTCATATCCTGCCAGTTACTTCCCGTTTTTTTGGTTATAACTTCAGACGCCGCAGCTACTACCGTAGTTCCTTTACTTGTCATCTGCAACACAATTGCAGTACCAAGACCCGGTTCATTTTGCCAGTTTGAGCCGCTTAACGGGCGTTTAAAACTAATACCAACGCCATTGTTACTTACATTCAATATTAGGTTACCCTGCCCATCTTCAGTAAACGACATTGCAGAATAACTGTTGTATACCACGGGTAAGCCGGCAGTATCAATTACCCAGGCCTGGCCCGCTTCTTTCTTCCAAACTGTAAAACGGTTGCCCTGGCCTGCCACATACACGGCAGCTGCGGCATGCTGTGTTCCGTTCGCATCTACGGCAAAAATATACATGCCTACATCAGCAATCGCCATGCCGGCGGTGTCCGGTGTCCAGCTGTCTCCATTGTCAGTGCTTTTGTAAATCATGAATTGTTCGGCACCCGAAGAGTTGCCATCAAACATTACGGATTTTGCATACAACGTTCCATTGCTTGCGCTAAAAAGCTCCACTTCATTTTCGAAACCTGCGGAAGGGAATTTTTTCTCCCAGCTTCCGGTATCGCCCTTATACGCGCCTGCATCCACACTCATCAGCAGCTTATCATCGGCCGTGCTTACAACACTTATGGCACTCATGGAAACGGGGCCTTCGTGATGTCCCCACGTTTGCCCGTCATTTGTAGTAGTAAAAAGCCCGGCAGGTGTCGACACTGTCAACATGCTATCGTGAACAGAAATATCATAATATATACCGTCATAGCTCAGGTCATTAAACTGTGCAGCTAAAGCCAAATCAACACGGGTAAATACCTGTGCACCACCAACTGACTTATAAATCTGATCGCCGGCAGTTGCATAATAATTGTTTGCCGTAAGTGCGAATACATTGTCAGCCCCATCTGCTACCATTTCTACAGGAACTTTGTTATTTGGCTTTCCTGCCGGCCCGGCAATAAAAGCGTTTATACCATCGCTATACTGTATATTGCCATAACTGCCGGCCCATAACCTGCCATCAGCAGTAGCATCAATGGAGCGTATATCATTACTTGCAAAAAAAAGCTTCCAGCTACTGTCAGGGCTCTCCTGTATAAAAACGCCTTCGCTGGTAGCCAGCCAAACCTGCCCCAATGCATCTATGGTAATATCATAGATATCCAAGAAATCACTTAACCCCGCTGTATCATATTCATATGCTGACAGCGAGTCGGGTTTTATATACAAAAACTGGCTGCCTAGCACATACTCAACTATACCTGTTGCATCCAATTGCAGCGCAGTTTCAAAGTTTGTAAGGTCAACAATATCCTCGCTGTGCGGCATCCAGTCACCGTTTTCGTATTTAACTCTGGCAACGGTACCATCATTCAGCAACACCAGTATATGTTGCCTATCCTTATCGTAATAAGCATCTACAATATCGGTACCGGGGCGCGCTACATAAACAAACTCATAATGGTACTTTTTAAGGATAATATCATACTCAGCCAGCCACACTTCCTGCTTGTTATGGGTAACATCGGCATAGCCCGTTACGGGCGTAAAGTCCGAGGCATCCATAAGGCCCAGTACCTCACCCGGCGGGCTTTCGAACGGTATACCAAGAGCAAACTGTGCATTTAAACCAAATGGAAGCAGCGCTAATAAAAAAAGGTAAAAGGCCTTTCCGGAATGGGTAGAAATATTTTTCATGCGACTGTTGTTTTGTATGCATTAACACTACAAAAGAACAGCACCCCTCCGCCGCTAACAAACAAAAAACAAGGCAGAAATTTGGTGCGCAAGAATCCTATATTTAGGTATGGCGAAAGAGCGCGACGACTTACGGGATTTGATTTTGGCGATGACAAAAGCAGAGAAAGCTTTTTTCACAAAATATGCCGAACAAAACGGGCAGCGCAGCACAAAGTATATTCTGCTGTTCGATATAGTTAATGAACACTCCGCTTTAAAAGATGCCGCCCTGAGAAAAAAATACGAGCAAAAACTGCCGGGGAAAAAAGACAGCAACTACAATTATACCCGCCATTATTTACACCGGTTGATTTTAAAAAGCCTGCACGAATTTCATGCTGAGGACAGCGTAAACACCCAAGTTAATGTATGGTTAAACGAGGTAAACATTCTGTTTAACAAAAGCCTTTATAAAGCCTGCGAAAAGCTACTGGATAAGCTTGATAAATTGGCCGAAGAAAAGGAACTGCACCTAATAACGCTGCAACTTATACCCTGGAGGCGTAAACTAATGAACATGCTGGGGTATGCCAATACAAACGCCAAGGAAATGCAGTTGTATGAGGACCGTGAAAAGCGTGCAACAGAACACTACAACAACCTGCTTACTCTTTCGCACTACACCAACAAACTGGTTTATTACCAAAAAAAGACAGGCACCCCTGCTGCTAAAAATCTGCATACCATTTACGATGAGGTATTAGAACACCTTAGCGCTAACAAGGCCAGGTACGAGAAGCACCCGGGCACTAAAGTAAAATTGCAGTATTACCACCTTCTTTCTACCATCTATTTCGGCAAGCGGCAGTTCAGTAAAGCAATTGCCCCTATTAAAACCAATATTGATTTGCTGCTTAAGCATCCGTTTATCCTGGATGGCGAAGAAGACCGGTTGCTTTCGCAATTCAATAACCTGCTGGCGTTAACCGTGGACCTTGCGCAGTGGAAATTGTTTGAGGAATACATGAAAAAGATGAATGCCTTTGCCGAAACCAAAGCGGTTGCTGCCAAACCGGGTTTAAAATTCGGGGTTCAGCAAAGGGCCCTGGCCTTTCGTATGCGGGCAGAGGTAGAATATGGCAACTATCATAAGGCCCCCAAACTAAAGGCTGAAGCGGATGCGCTTTTTGCTTCGCACGAAAGCGAACTTGCACAAAATTACAGGATACAGTTCCGGCTACATCTGGCTATTCTGTTTTACCTGAACCGCAATAATGATGAGGCTTATAACCAATTACGAAAACTGCAGTATGAAACGGATAACACTATCCGCAAGGATATACACGCCTACGCCCGCCTGCTTGAACTGGTGCTACTGGATGAAATGAAGGATTACCGCCTCATGTCCTCCACGGTTCGGTCGGTAGAAAGGCAGTTTAAATTGTTAGGCCAGGCTTCGGAACTGGATAGGCTGTTACTGGCATTTTTCAAAAACAGCCTGCCAAGGGCCGCCTCCCGGGCCGAACGGCAAGGGGCTTTTGAGGGCCTGAGCGCCAAAGTGGAGAAATTGATAAGCGAAGGTAAGCGCAGTACACCGGTAGTGGAGCGCTTTATACGCAACTGGATAGGCCGCAACGTATAACCCTTACCACTATTTGAACGTAAGGCTATACAGTAAACATATTTGTTTGAACATCCTGTCGGTATTTTTCGCCCCGCGCATGCCCGCCCCCTATAAATTCGTTGTTACAAGGCCTTAGGGCGCAATAGATAATGGCAAAAACAGTTCGCATAGGATTATTTGGTGTTGGCCACCTGGGTAAAATTCACCTTAAGCTTTTAAAGGAAATAGCCGGCTTTGAGATTGTTGGGTTTTATGACCCCGACGATACCAATGCTGAAAAGGCTATTGCAGAGTATGATGTAAAGCGCTTTGATACCCCTAAAAAACTGATTGAGAGTTGCGATGCCCTGGATATAGTTTCGCCAACTACCACGCATTTTAAAATTGCGCATGACTGTATCAAGAAGTTTAAGCACGTTTTTATTGAAAAGCCCTTGGCTGCTACGCTGGAGGAAGCCCACGAGTTAATGGAATTGGTGGACGAGGCCCGGGTAAAGGCCATGGTTGGCCATGTGGAGCGCTTTAACCCTGCCATTTTAAGCCTTAATAAAAAGAACATAAAGCCCTTGTTTATTGAGGTGCATCGGTTGGCGGAGTTTAACCCGCGCGGCACAGATGTTTCGGTTGTTATGGACCTGATGATTCACGACATTGACATCATCCTTAGCCTGGTTAAAGCCAACGTAAAAAAGATAAATGCCAGCGGCGTGGCTATCCTCAGCAAATCTCCGGATATAGCTAATGCCCGTATAGAGTTTGATAACGGTTGTGTAGCCAACATTACCGCCAGCCGTATTTCGTTGAAGAACATGCGTAAAATGCGCATTTTCCAGCCGGGCTCTTACATCAGCATGGATTTTTTGAAGAAGAAGAGTGATGTATTCCGCATTGAGGATGAAATGCCTACCAACATTGAAGGCCTGCCACCGATGGAAATTGAACTGCCGGATAACAGCAAAAAGTACATTACCTACGAAATAGCCGAAAAGAAGGATGTAAACGCCATTAAAATGGAACTGGAGCTATGGCACAAAGCTATAACCCAAAACAAGCCTGTGCCCGTAAGCGTGCAGGATGGCTATAATGCCATGCACTTAGCGCAACAGATTTCCGATAAAATAGCCCACCAGTTGATAGTTAAGAAGTAGTGCCTTTATCAGCTTCTGCCTTGCGTTTACGCATAGTTTGCAGATAAGTAAGTCCTATAGCGGCTAAGCCTAAGAAAACGTAGCTCATGGGGTCGTATAACCGCCAGATAATTTGGTCGCGCGTGGAAAACAAAACGCCGTAGATAGTTTGTGCTGTAAAAAACAGGCAGAAGAAGAATACTAGCCGGCTTACGATTACTGCTTTCATATCTCCAAATTACATTTTTATGACAAATCCCGCATAGTGCTGCCGAGAGAGTGTCTAAAGCCTGCGTTTTTCTCTTTTCTTTGCAATGTTTTGTAACCCGCTGCGTTTAAGCAGCGCTTTATGACTATGAAATTTACATTACCTGTTGGCTTTATCATTCTTATAGCATTGCTGCCATCGTGCAAGCCTATGCCAAACGACGGTATTCCGTTTTACCTGAAGATAGATTCCGTAAGCCTTTCTACCAACCCCAACACCCAGGGCGATAATACCCACAATATAACCGACCTTTGGGCAGAGGCTAACAGCACCAACCTTGGCGCCTATGAACTGCCCTGCAATTTTCCGGTGTTGGAAGAGAACGATGTAAGGATAACCCTTAGTGCAGGTGTTGAACAAAGCGGCCAGGCCGGCATACGTGTTATTTACCCCTTTTACCAAATAGATACGTTTACCTTAAATGCAGTGCGGGCACAAACCTATACGCACACGCCGGTATTTACCTACAAAGCAGGCACCACCTTTGCCTTTATCGATAATTTTGAAACCAGCAACAACTTCACCAACCTGCCTTTGGCCACCCAGGCTACGGATAGCACCGTTATTTATGGCAGCCGTTGTGGCAAACTTACCGTTACTGCTTCTGACTCTAATGAACTGGCCCTTCAAACACCGGCCATTGATTTACCTGAAGGCGAGGAAATTTGGCTGGAAGTTGACTACAAAGCAGACGTTCCTTTTTGGGTGGGTTATTACGGTTACTTTAATGGTAGTTCTGCCCCTTCAGTTAATCCATATTTGTTTGTGAGCGCTAAAAGTAAATGGAGCAAATTATATATTAAGCTAAGCGAAAGCCTTGCATCCATACGTGCTGATAAATACAGTATCTATTTTGAAGCCCTGCGCCCTTATGGCAGCAACGGCGGCAATGTTTATATTGATAATGTAAAGGTGCTTCACATTCTACTTTAGTGTTACAGAAAAGGTGATGAATAAACGGAAAGGAATTATCTGGTTGTATGCAGCAAGCGACTATGCTGCTGCTGCGGCTGCCTGGTATTTCTTATTCCTGTTCCGTAAACTGGTAATAGAAAAGCAGCCCTTTAACGTTTTCATCCCCTTTAGTGATAAAAACTTCTGGATAGCCATTTTGGTAGTACCTGCCATTTGGCTGCTGATGCACTATTTAACCGGAACCTATACCGACTTATATCGCAAATCCCGATTACAGGAACTGGCCAAAACAGCCATAGTTTGTTTTGTAGGAACTATCGGCGTGTTCTTCTCGCTTTTACTGGATGATTACGTGCGTCGTTATTCCGACTACTACCTAACCTTTGGTATTCTTGTTGCACTTCAAATCTTATTCACCTGGACCGGGCGCTTTTTTATTTTAAGCGCCGTTAAGAGGAACATATGGAGCGGCAGTGTTAGCTTCCCTACATTGCTAATCGGCAGCAGCCAACGCGCTAATGAGCTGTACGAGGAGTTAAAAAAGCGCGAACGCTCTTACGGTTTTCAATTTACCGGCTACATTGAAACCAACGGCCAGATAAACAACACGCTTACCCGCGAGTTGAAGGAGCTAGGCAGCCTGCAGCAACTTGAAGCAATAATGGATTCGTTACCAGAACTGGAAGAGGTGATTATTGCCATTGAAAGCAGCGAGCACCATTTGCTGAACAACATACTTAATAAGCTGGCAGACCGTAATGTTACCATCCGAATTATACCGGATATGTACGACATACTTTCGGGCACGGTGCGTTTAAACCATGTAATAGGCGAAGCCTTTATTGAAATAAGGCCGCAAATGCTTAGCGAATGGGAACGAATAACCAAACGCTGGTTTGATGTGCTGGCTTCAATAGCAGCGCTTATTATCTCCTCTCCCGTTTTGTTATATGTAGCTATACGTATTTGGCTTACTGACCGCGGCAGCATATTCTACCGGCAGGAGCGGCTTGGCCAGTATGGCAAACCCTTTTATATTCTGAAATTCCGAAGCATGTACGCCAATGCCGAAAGCGCCGGCCCGCAGTTAACCACTGAAAACGACACCCGCATTACGCCAATAGGCCGTATCATACGCAAATACCGCATTGATGAATTTCCGCAGTTTATTAATGTAATTAAAGGGGAAATGAGCATTGTAGGCCCACGCGCCGAGCGTAAATTTTTTGCCGACCAGATAGAGAAACGCGCGCCCTATTACACCCATGTTTTCCGGGTACAACCGGGCATTACCTCGTTGGGTATGGTAAAGTATGGTTATGCCTCTACAGTAGATGAAATGATTAAACGTCTGAAATACGACATCATCTACATTGAAAACATGAGCATTGCGCTGGACTTCAAGATTATGATTTACACCGTGCTTACCGTTGTTTACGGTAGAGGGAAGTAACCATCCCCCTTTTAAGTTTAGTCATACCCCAAAACAAAAAACCCACCGTATGGTGGGTTTTTCTATTGTAGTTTGCTTTTCGCTTATTCTTCAGCGCCGCCTTCTTCGCTCTTCTTAGTGCTCTTTTTAGCAGCAGCCTTTTTAGCACCGCCGGCCCTTCTTGTCTTCTTCTTAGGCTCAGCAGTTTTAGCAGTATTCTTGTTTTGGGTGTAAATTTCGTTGAAGTCAACCAACTCAATTAAAGCCATTTCAGCAGCATCACCAGGACGGAAACCGGTTTTGATAACACGGGTATAACCACCCGGGCGATCGCCCACTTTAGAACCGATAGTGCTGAACAATTCCTGAACAGCTTCTTTGTTCTGCAGGTAGCTGAATACCACACGACGGTTGTGTGTAGTGTTCTCCTTACTGCGCGTAACAAGTGGTTCTACATAACCTCTCAGCGCTTTAGCTTTAGCTAAAGTGGTGAAGATGCGCTTATGCTCAATAAGGGCAGCAGCCAGGTTACTCATTAACGCATGGCGGTGAGCCGATTTTCTTCCTAAGTTGTTTACTTTATCTCCGTGTCTCATGACAAATTAAATTAATCAGTTTTACTTTTATCAGTGGGTGAATTACTCGTCCAGTTTAAATTTGCTTAAGTCCATACCAAAGCTCAGGCCTTTTTCGTGCAACAGGGCTTCGATCTCCACCAAAGATTTTTTACCGAAGTTGCGGAACTTCAACAGGTCGTTGGTATTGAACTGTACTAACTCTTCCAGAGAGTTGATTTTTGCTGCTTTTAAGCAGTTGAAAGCGCGAACTGAAAGGTCTAAATCTTCCAGAGGAGTCTTCAACAGCTTGCGCATATGTAATACATGCTCATCAACCATTTCGGTTTCAGTAGCAGTAGGTGAATCAAAAGAGATATGCTCATCAGTAATAAGCATTAAATGCTGGATAAGGATGCGTGAAGCATCTTTTACAGCCTCCTCAGGGTGGATAGTTCCGTCGGTAGTAACTTCAAGAACCAGTTTTTCGAAATCCACACGCTGCTCAACACGGAAAGGCTCAACGCTGTACTTTACGTTTTTAATTGGCGTATAAATAGCATCGATTGGAATGTAACCGATAGCGTGTTCTTTGCTGTTCTCATCGGCAGCAACGTAGCCACGGCCTTTGGTAATAGTCAACTCAATTTCAAGGTTAACGTTACCTTCCATATTGCAGATAACCAACTCAGGGTTCATTACCTGGTAAACGTTAGTATGCTTTTCGATGTGCTCAGCTTTAAACTGAGATGAATTTTTAAGAGCGATATAGATTTTTTCAGCAGCGTTCTCATCATCCATCACTTTTTTCAAACGCACCTGCTTAAGGTTAAGAACGATTTCAGTTACATCTTCCAGCACACCTTTTATTGTAGAAAACTCGTGCTCAACACCGGAAATTTTAATACCGCTGATAGCGTAGCCTTCAAGAGAAGAAAGCAATACGCGGCGGAGAGCATTGCCGATAGTTACGCCGAAACCCGGCTCCAGTGGCTTGAATTCGAAGGTTCCTTCGAAGTCAGTAGCTTTCTGAAGTGTAATCTTATCGGGCTTTTGAAAGGTTAACAGTGCCATATTTTTATCTTGGTTTTGATTATTAGAATTCTGTTTTTATAAACAGCGATTCCGGATGATAACATCCGGAAGGCTTTTATTACTTAGAATACAATTCAACGATAAGCTGCTCGTTGATGTTTTCCGGTATCTGGTCTCTTTCAGGAAATTCAACGAAAGTGCCTTCTACAGCTTTTTCGTCGAGAACCAGCCAGTTAAAGCGTTTGCCTCTTTTTGCTAATGCATCCTGAACTACATCTAAGTTCTTAGAACGCTCGCGAAGGGCAACTTTATCGCCCGGCTTAAGGGTAAACGAAGGAACGTTTACTACCTGGCCGTTAACAGCAATGTGTTTGTGTGTAACCAACTGGCGGGCTTGTGCACGTGAGGCAGCTAAGCCAAGACGGAATACGGTATTATCCAAACGGGCTTCCAACAGTTTAAACATGTTGTCACCTGTTTTACCTTTTTTGCGAGAAGCTTTCTCGAAAAGGTTGCGGAACTGGCGCTCAAGAAGGCCATAAGTATATTTAGCCTTTTGTTTTTCCTGAAGCTGTACAGCGTACTCGGATTGAGTCTTTCTCTTTTTAGCCAAACCGTGCTGGCCCGGAGGGAAGTTTCTTTTATCGAAGTACTTATCGGTGCCGAAAATTGCATCACCGAACTTACGCGCTATCTTGGTTTTTGAACCGGTATACCTTGCCATTGTTTATTGTTATCTATTCTTTTTAAACTATTGATCTCTCTGTTTTAGCGGTGCTGTTATACCCTTCTTGATTTAGGAGGACGGCAACCGTTATGTGGTATTGGAGTAGTATCGTTAATAACGGTTACTTCGATACCGCTGGTAAAAATGGTACGGATAGCAGATTCGCGACCGGCACCGGGGCCTTTTACAAATACTTCAACTTTACGCAAACCGGCTTCGTGAGCAACTTTAGCAGCTTCAGAAGAAGCCATTTGGGCGGCATACGGTGTATTCTTTTTAGAACCACGGAAACCTACCTTACCGGCAGAGCTCCAACTGATGGTTTGACCCAGCATGTTGGTAAAGGTGATAATGATGTTGTTGAAAGTAGCGTTAATGAAGGCCTTACCTTCAGCATCTACTTTAACTACTCTTTTCTTTGCTTTTGCCTTGGCTATTGCAGACTGCTGCTGCTGTGATTGTTGTTTTGCCATTTTATATTATCTGATTTCTGATCTCTGTTATCTAAATATCTAAGCTCTATTACTTAGTTACCATTTTCTTATTGGCAACTGTTTTACGCTTGCCTTTACGGGTACGGCTGTTGGTTTTGGTGCGCTGGCCGCGGGTAGGCAGGCCTTTACGATGGCGGATGCCACGGTAAGCGCCGATATCCTGAAGACGCTTAATGTTTTGCTGAACTTCCCCTCTTAATTCACCTTCTAACTTAAGCTTGCTGCTTAGGTACTGAAGGATACCGTTGATTTGTTCATCATTCCAGTCCTTCACTTTAATATTCGGGTCAATATTTGCCGAAGCAAGAATTTTACCGGCGGTGGTTCTGCCAATGCCGTAAATGTAAGTTAGGGCTATTAAGCCTCTTTTGTTTTTAGGAAGGTCTATACCAGCAATACGTGCCATGCTCTTTGTTCTTCTTTTTTATATAATGATTAACCCTGACGTTGTTTGAACTTAGGGTTCTTCTTATTAATAATGTAAACCACGCCTTTACGACGAACTACTTTGCAGTCGGCGCTTCTTTTTTTAACTGAGGCTCTTACTTTCATGACTCAAGCTTATTTGTCTTATTTATATCTAAAAGTTATTCTTCCTTTATTTAAATCGTAGGGGCTCATCTCCACACTCACTTTATCGCCCGGCAGAATTTTGATATAGTTCATCCTCATCTTACCTGATATATGAGCAACTATCTCGTGACCATTCTCTAATTTCACTCTGAACATAGCGTTACTTAACGCTTCTGTGATGGTTCCGTCTTGCTTTATCAGGTCTTGTTTTGCCATGAAAACACTATACCCCTTTTAAAAAGGGACTGCAAAAATAGAATTTATAGACAGAGTTCCAAAAACCCGTTGAAAAATTCTTTAAAGACTGGACAATGGCCCGAAAATGCCTATTTTATTCAAAATCACGCAAAAAACGGGCATAATCTGCACTTATGCCCTGCCGGTGGCCGGGATTGTTTGTCTACTATATATAGGCCTCCGTAGGCTGTTCACCTAACCCCCCCCCTTGTAATTGGGCTAACAAGGCTGCACTCATTCGGCATATTTTCTCTAAGCAGTCTGTTTAATAAGGCAGGCTATACCTCCCATTGCATGAAAAGCAGTTTATAAGGTTTTAATTACCAGAAGTTTATTTTTTTTTGAATTTGCTATTCTATGAATATGAGCATTAACCTTCTTATATATCTCAGAATGGCAGCAGCTGTCATTTTTGAGTGATTTGAACCCCGGAAACGAAAAATATAAGCCTATTGTAATAGCAGGCGCGCTACTAAGCCTGGTGGTAGGCTCTTGTGTTTTAATGGGTTGGGGTCTAGACTACCACCCTTTAAGAGCCATAATACCGGGCACCAATTCCATGAAGTTCACCACTGCGGTATGTTTTATCCTCAGCGGCCTGGTGCTTCTATTTCATCTTAGAAACAATCCGGTACCTTATTTTTTAAGGTCAGTATTATCCTTTGGTATTTTGGGTATTGCAGTTCTGGCGCTGTTACGCCAGTTGTTTGACATTGATACGGGCATTGACCATGTTTTTGCGGATACCGACTCCACTACTGATGGAGAACTTTTACCGGGCTGCATGGCCTTTGGCACCGCTATTTGTTTCACACTTTGGTCAGTGGCTTTTCTATTAATGAAGAGCGGCTTTAAATGGCTGAAAAACCTGTCGCAATATTCATTGCACCTGGTAAGTCTTCTTTCAGTTCTCGCCTTACTGGGCTACCTGTACGATGTTCCGGTTCTGTACCGCCTTAGCACCATTACTGAGATGTCGTTGCTTACTGCAATTGTCCTCTTTACGGTTTCCATAACTGCATCTTTTGTAAACCCTGAGTATGGGGTAACAGGGCTGTTTACAGGGGTAAACATTGGCAACCTTATGGCCAAAAGGCTATTACCGCTATCGATTTTAACACTGGTAGGCCTGGGCATACTAAGGTTGATAGCCTTTAAGTTTGAATTGATAAATGCTGAGTTCGGGATAATTATTAACGTTTTGGGCTACATTATTGTTATTGTTATAGTAGTAGCCATTGTAGCCAAACAACTGAACGAAATAGATGCTAAAAGACAGGCTGCGCAGGAGGCTTTATCCAAAATTAACACCTCGCTTGAGCATATAATAGAAGAAAGAACCACCCAGTTAAAGGAAACAACAAAAAAGCTTGAGGCCACTACTTCAGCCGCCAATATTGGCTTATGGAGCGTAGAATTTGACAACAATACCGTAAGAGGCGATGCCAGCTTTTTCAGGATGTTGGGTGTGCCTATAACCACCAAAGAGCTTACTATTAATGAAGTAAAAAAAATGATACATGCCGACGACCTGAAAAAAAGTGATTTTCAGCGGGAAGAGATTGAACGCGGCAGTAACGAATTGGACGTTGAATTAAGAATTACCACAGCTGCAGGAACGCCAAAGTTTGTTCATGCCCGGGGCGTGGTGGAAAAAGATGCAAATGGAAAAGCTAAACGCATACTTAGCGCCTTGTGGGATATAACAGCAGAAAAAGAAATCAACGAACGCTTGCAGCGAAGCGAGGAGCGTTATCAGAAAATGATTAGCGAGGTTGAAGATTACGCTATTATTTTGCTGGATACGGATGGCAACATAGTTAACTGGAACAAAGGGGCCGAAAAAATAAAAGGATACTCAGAAAAAGAGGCTATCGGCAAGAATTTCAGAATATTCTACTCCCGCGAAGACCAGGAGAGAAAACTACCGGAAGCCCTGCTTGCCGAGGCGGTGCGGATAGGCAGGAACAAACATGAGGGCTGGCGCGTGCGCAAGGATGGCAGCGTATTTTGGGCAGCTGTAAGCATTGTTGCACTAACCGACTCTAACAATAACGTTACCGGCTTTACCAAAATAACAAGAGACCTTACACTGCGCGAAGCAGAGGCGGCAGCGCGCAAGCATGTGCAGGATTTGGAGGCCCGTAATAAAGAACTGGAACAGTTTGCCTACATAGCCTCACACGATTTGCAGGAGCCGCTAAGATCCATTTCTAATTACATTGATTTACTGGTTGAAGAATATGGCAATAAGCTGGATGAAACAGCGCATAGTTATCTGGATAATGTGGGCAGGTCTTCAGCAAGGTTAAGCAGCTTAATTAAGGCGCTGTTGGAGTACAGCCGCCTTGGCAGAGACCGGGAATACGGGCCTGTGGATTGCCCGCAACTGCTAAAACAGGTAACAGACGACTTAAAGTCCGACATTCAGCAAAGCGGCGCGCAGGTAACCGTGCGCGACCTGCCCGAGTTATTGGGCCATGAAGCAGAACTATATGTGCTGTTTAAAAACCTTATTGACAACTCTTTAAAGTTCAGGAAAGACAAAGTACTACCCCAAATTGTGGTTACAGCAAGCAAGGAGCCCGGCAAATGGAAATTTGCCGTTAAAGACAATGGAATAGGAATAGATGCAAAATATTTTGAACGTATATTTTATATCTTTCAGCGGCTGCATCACAGAAACAATTACCCCGGTGATGGCATAGGCCTGGCTTACTGCAAAAAGATTATTGAACTGCATGGTGGCGAGATATGGATTGACTCCAAGCAGGGAGAAGGCAGCACATTTTATTTTACCATACCCAATCGCGCAACATGAAAAGAAAGCTGAACTGCATTCTATTGATTGACGACAACCCCGACGACAACTTTTTTCATGAGCGAATTATAGGCAAAAGCCTGTGCGCTGAAAAAGTTATTGCCATTGAAAGCGCTATAGAGGCGCTGGATTTTTTGAAGAAGGTTGCCCCGGAGGAAATTCCGCAGTTGATTTTGCTGGACATTAATATGCCCGGTATGAACGGATGGGAGTTTTTAGAAGAATACAGCCGGCTTGATAAAGAAAGGCGCAAATGCATTGTAGTAGTGCTGCTTACTACGAGCCATAACCCTGATGATGAGCAGTTAGCACGCACCTATAACATCGTGTGCGATTTTAAAATAAAACCTTTAACAGAGGCCATTTTAAAGCGCATTTTGCAAGACCATTTTAGCGACCATTTATAATGAATTTTACAACATAAGTAGGCTATAAGGGCCACTTTACCTTTCCCTCAAAAAATATTTTAAAAAAAAGGCCCCATATTTTTTGATTTCCATTTTTTAGGTACATTTGTTTTACAAGAAACGACATCAACTTTTAGTGTTTTCATAGGTTCAAAGCGGTTACTCGAAAGGGTGCCGCTTTTTTTATTTCCCGGATGTCTTATTTCGGGTATAAGCTGCTGCTAAACACAACCAAGCCAGCCGAGGCAGAATATACATAGGGCCTGTTCACCTATACATTTTGGTTTTTCTCCGCACATTTTCAACGCTATTAACAATATTCCATATTCCCCTGCTGACTTACCCCGCAGGGGAATGTATTATTTGAAAACGCGAATTGGTTTTAAAATGGCGTTTGTAAGGTGGAAGATAAGCCTAATTTTGTAGGCTATACAAAACTAAACCACGGATGAAAAGAATCCTATTTACTCTCGTTCTTCTAACCTCACTTTCAACGTTTTCAAAATTATTTGCGCAACACCGTTGCGGAAGCATGGATGTGTTGAATCAGCAAATGGCTGACCCAAAGTTTGCAGCAGCGCGTCAACAAATTGAACAGCAAACGTCAGCCTTTTTAGCTAACCCGGCCAACCTGGGTAACCGGGCTGTAATTACTATCCCGGTTGTAGTGCATGTAGTATATAATACTGCCGCTGAAAATATCAGTGATGCACAAATTCAGTCGCAAATTGACCGGCTGAACCTGGACTACCGGAAGTTAAATACTGATATCAGCAGTGTACCTTCAGTTTGGCAAAGCCTTGCAGCCGATTACCAGATTGAATTTTGCCTTGCCAGCCGCGACCCTAACGGCAATTCAACAACCGGCATAAGACGTGTTAGCACCAGTTCTACCAGCTTTAGCACTAACGATAACGTGAAGTACACCGCCAGCGGTGGTGATAATGCATGGCCAGCCTCATCTTACCTTAACCTTTGGGTGTGCGACATCAGCGGTGGTATATTGGGTTATGCCCAGTTTCCCGGTGGTGCAGCAGCTACTGATGGCGTGGTAATAGACTACCTGTATTTCGGAACAATTGGCACAGCCACCGCGCCATACGATCTTGGTCGCACGGCTACTCACGAGGTTGGCCACTGGCTAAACCTTTACCACATATGGGGTGATGATGGCACAGCCTGTACCGGTAGCGACAACGTAAACGATACCCCCAACCAGGCAGATGAAAATTATGGTTGCCCGTCTTTCCCTAATGTTAGCTGCAGCAACGGCCCTAACGGCGATATGTTTATGAACTACATGGACTATACTGACGACGCCTGCATGTATATGTTTACCAACGGCCAGTATGCGCGCAGCAGTGCCTTATTTGCAACCGGTGGCGCAAGGGCATCGTTAACTACCTCTTTAGGTTGCCAGGCTGTAACGCCATTACCAATAGCTAATTTCTCGGCAAATACCACCAGCAGTTGCACCGGCATTATCAATTTTACTGATTTATCAACCGGTACGCCTACTACCTGGTTGTGGAACTTTGGCGATGGCACAACATCCACACAGCAAAACCCCGTGCACACTTACACCACTAATGGCACCTTTACGGTTACCCTTACTGCCACCAACGGTTTTGGCAGCGATGGTGAAACAAAAACCAACTATGTAGTAATCAATAAACCTGCAGCGCCAAGCGCATCTGATGTTAGCCATTGCGGTGCAACGTCTTTCTCACTTTCAGTTAACAGCACTAACCCTGTTAGGTGGTATGACTCAACCGGGGCTGTGGTTTCAACATCCAATCCATTTGTTACACCGGTTTTAAGCACTACTACTACCTACTGGGTTGAGGATAGTGTTTTATCCCCTACCTACCACGTTGGCCCTGTAAGCAATACTATAGGCGCAGGTGGCAACTACACTAACAACAGCGAGCGTGGTTTGGTATTTAATGTTTTAAAAGCCGGAACACTTGAAAGCGTGTATGTATATGCTACCAATGCAGGAAACCGCACTATCAGAATTTCCGATGCAAACGGCAACGTACTTTACACCACCACTAAAAACATACCTAACGGTGGCAGCCGTGTAACTTTAAACTTCCCGTTGGCGGTTGGCACAGGTTATACCTTAACCGCCACAGGCCCAGCTAATTTATATCGTAACAGCGCCGGAGCAGTTTACCCTTATAACGATGCCGGGGGCATTGTAAGTATTACCGGCAATACTGCCGCAGCTTCAGGCTACTACTATTTCTTTTACGATTGGATTGTAAAAGAAAAAGATTGTGTATCACAGCGCAAGGCGGTTACAGCTAACGTAAGTTCATCTTTTAGTGTAACAACAGCCGGCACCAACGCTACCTGCAATGGCGCTAACAACGGTACTGCATCTGTAAGTCCTGTTGGCGGTTCGCCCGCGTTTACCTACAACTGGAGCAATGGCGGAACCACGGCATCTTTAAGTAACCTGGCAGCAGGTACCTATACTGTAACGGTAACAGATGCCGCAACCTGTACTGCAACTGCAAGCAAAACCGTTACACAGCCAACGGCAATAGTGCCTTCCTTTACTTCTACTAACGTAAGTTGTAATGGCGGTTCAAACGGAACAATAAACACCACGGTAAGCGGTGGCACCGGGCCCTACACGTATAACTGGGGTAGCGGTATTACAACAGCTAACCGCACCAACCTTACTGCAGGTACCTATACCTTAACCGTTACTGATGCTTCTACCTGTTCAGTAACGGCAAGCAAAGCAATTACACAGCCAACAGCGATTGTACCTTCATTAACTACTGTAGCCACTGGTTGCGGCACATCAACCGGTAGTGTTAGCGCCTCAGTTGCCGGCGGTAATGGCGGGTACACTTACTCCTGGAGCAATGGTGGCACAGCCAACTCAATCAGCAACCTTGCTTCGGGCACTTACACTTTAACCGTTACCGATAACACACAATGCACTGCCACCGCATCCGCAACTATTGTAGGTTCGGGCTCAATGACGGTTACTCCCGGCTCAACCTCTATAGCTTGTCATGGAGCCTCCACCGGTTCTGCGTCAATAACCGCTAACAGCGGCACAGCACCGTACAGCTATTCATGGAGCAATGGCGGTTCAGGATCATCTATAAACAACGTGCCTGCAGGCACATATGTGGTAACAGTTACCGATGCCAGCAGTTGTAACGCAACAGCATCAATTACAGTTTCTGAACCTGCTGCAATAAGCGCCAATCCAACAATTACACAGCCAAGCTGCAATGGCGGCACTAACGGTAGTGCAACAGCTAACGTAACTGGCGGCACTGCAGGTTACACCTACAACTGGAGTAACGGTGGAACCGGTGGTAGCATTTCTAACATTGCCGCAGGCACCTATAGCCTTACCGTAACTGACGCTGCCAATTGCACATCTTTACAGTCTATAACTGTTAACCAACCATCAGCAATTAGCGCAACAACCAGTATAACCGGCGCAACCTGCGGCCAGAGCAATGGCAGTGCAACTGTAACAGTTAGCGGCGGTACCGGTAGCTATACGTATAGCTGGAGTAACGGCAGTACGGCGGCATCAATTACAAATGTGGCCGCAGCAACTTATACTGTTACCATTACTGATGCCAATAACTGTACAGCAGCAAAAACTGCAACTATTGGCGGTTCAGGTTCATTCAGCGTTCAGCAAATGGTAAACAACGTTTTATGTAACGGTGCGCAAACGGGCATGGTAGGCGTTGTTATATCTAACGGCACTTCGCCATATACCTATTCATGGAATACCGGTGCAACATCATCCTCGGTTAATGGCCTAGCGGCAGGCACTTATTCAGTTACTATTACTGACGCAAGCAATTGCAGCGCCACTTTAAGCCTTACAATAACACAGCCTAATTCATTAAACATTATTACTGCTGCTACCCAGCCCAACTGTTTTGGTAATGCTAACGGGGCTATTGACCTTAGCGTAAGCGGTGGCACTTCAGGCTATACCTACTTATGGAGTAATGGTAGCACCAGTGCAAGTTTAACAAACCTTACTGCAGGAACTTATGTTGTAACGGTAACCGATGCATACAACTGCAGTTCTTCAGCTTCAACTACGGTTAACGAGCCGGACGAGCTATCAGTTAACGCCAGTTCAAACGACATAAGCTGCTTTGGCCAGAATAACGGCAGTGTTTATGTGAGCACTATAGGTGGTACGCCAACTTATACTTATACGTGGAGTAATGGCGGTTCATCAGCACAACTAAGCAATCTTTCTGCCGGTAGCTATACAGCAACAGTTACTGATGCTAACGGATGCACCGCAGTTACCTCAACTTCGATTGCCGAACCTACGGAAATTCAGTTCTCCACCTCTACCGTGCCGGCCACACAAGGCAATAACGATGGAAGCGCCTCGGTAGATAACATCAGCGGTGGCTCCGCTCCCTATACCGTTCAGTGGTCTAACGGCCAGTTAAGCAACCCTGCCACTAATCTTAGCGCAGGTAGTTATACTGCAACAGTTACAGACAACAGCGGCTGCACTAAAACAGTAACAGTAACCGTTAGCGAATCTGTTGGCTTAGGTTCAATAGCAAGTGAACTTGTATTCCGTGTGTTCCCTAACCCTGCTAAGGATGAAGTTAACATGCAGTTTACGCTTACCGAAAACGCTTCTATAAGCATCTGCAACATGCTTGGCCAAAACATTGTTCAGCAAAAGCTTACTGCTACAGAAACTTCGATGAAAGTTAATGTAGCTGATTTTGCGGCGGGGGTATATTATGTTGAAATTATCTCCGGCGGTAAAAAGTCGGTTAAGCAGTTAATGATTCAGCACTAAACATTGAAAGCATAAAAAGCAAAAAGGAATGCCTAACCAGCGTTCCTTTTTGCTTTTTATAGAAGTTGTAACCTGGATATAAAACATTACTTTTTTTATAATAAATACCGGTATTCGTTAATTTCAGACACCCAAAACCCCTGCGATGAAAAAGATTCTATTCCTCGCTTTTTTAAGTTATGCAACTGCGGCCTTTTCAGAAACCGGAGAATTTCGCGGACAGGCTGCCAACGATGTTGTAGAAGGCGCTGAATTGGTGTGGATTAAACAGAACAACACCATTCCTTCCTTTATACAATTTCGAGCAGGCAATGAAATGCCCGAAAGCGAATTTCTGCTTTACCTGAAAAAGAAATTTCTTTTACCCGAAGCTTATTTCTTTCAGCAAACGAAAAACGAAACCGATTTGCTGGGCTGGCAGCACAACCGCTACCAGGTATACGTAAACGGGGTACCCGTTAGCAATGCCAACTTTGTATTACACCTGCGAAACGGAAGAGTTGAAAAATTTAACGGTTACGTATTTAAAAATGTAAACGCGGGAGCTATTGCATCTTTAAATGAAGCATCGGCCCTGGACAAAGCACTTAATGATATTGGCGCCAAAACCTATAAATGGCAACTGGCAGGTGAAGAAGATTTTTTGAAACAGGAAAGCGATAACCCATCTGCAACCTTCTTTCCTAAAGGAACACTGGAAATAGTACAGGTCGGCGACATCAATTCTACAAGCTTTAAACTGGCGTGGAAATTTGACGTATATGCCCATGAGCCTATGGGCCGTTTTTATATATACGTTGATGCCCAAACCGGTGATGTACTAAAAAAGGTATCGCGCATTTGTGACGTAAATACCAATGGCACTGCTGTAACCGCTTACCGCGGCGCGAGAGGGATAGTTTCAGACAGTAATGCAGGCAGTTATCGTTTACGCGAAACTACACGCGGTTTAGGTGTGCGCACCTTTAATATGCAAAAGGGAACCAATTACGCAGCAGCTGTAGATTTTACCGACGCCGATAACTACTGGAACAACGTAAATACCAATAAGGACCAATATGCAGGCGATGCGCATTGGGGGGCCGAGATGACCTATGACTTTTACCTTGCAAATGGCAGAAACTCCATAGACAATGCTGGATTCCAGCTTAACCTTTATGTGCACTACGATGTAGGTTACCTTAATGCCTTTTGGGACGGCACCCGTATGACTTTTGGCGATGGAAGCACCGGTTACAACCCACTTACCTCACTGGATATTACAGGGCATGAAATTTCGCACGGGCTTGATGAAAATACAGCTAACCTCACCTATTCGTACGAGTCCGGCGCCTTGAACGAATCGTTCAGCGATATATTCGGTACAGCCGTAGAATGGTACGCCGATTCAACAACTGGCAACTGGCTGATTGGTGAAGATATTGGGGGGGCTTTCCGAAGCATGAGCAACCCTAACGCTTATAACGACCCTGACACTTACCTTGGAACTAACTGGTATACCGGCACTGCAGACAATGGTGGCGTGCATACTAACAGTAATGTGCAGAATCATTGGTACTACCGCCTGTCGCAAGGTGGCACAGGCACTAATGATATCGGCAGCGTTTATAATGTAACTGGCATTGGTCGCCATAAAGCCACCCAAATTGCGTGGCGCAATATGATTTACTATTTAACCAGCAGTTCTGACTATGCTGACGCGCGCTTTTACGCCATTCAATCTGCCAATGATTTGTTCGGCACCTGTTCACCTGAAGCTATTAGCACCACTAACGCATGGTATGCAGTTGGTGTAGGCGCCGCATTTTCGTTTGGTGTTGATGCACAGTTTACGGCATCGCCCACTGTTGGTTGCACTGCTCCTTTAACGGTTAACTTTACTAACACCAGTACTAACGCCAATAACTTTAGCTGGAATTTTGGCGATGGCGGCACCAGCACTGCCACTAACCCCTCGCATGTTTACAATACCATTGGCACCTACACCGTTAAGCTAGTTGCCAACGGCGGCAGTTGCGGGGTAGATAGTCTTGTATCTACCAATTTGATTAACATAAGTGCAACCAACCCTTGTGTGGTTATAACGCCATCTTCAGGCACCTACCAAACCCAAACGGGATGTAACGGCACTGTGTATGATAACGGCGGCTCTGCTGCTAATTATACAGATAACACCAACAGCACCGTCACCATTTCACCCACAGGCGCATCGCAGGTTAAGCTGCACTTTACGCAATTTAACATGGAAAACACCTATGATTTCCTTTACGTATATGATGGGCCTAATACCACAAGCCCAATCATAGGTTCTTATACGGGTACCACCATTCCTGCTGATATTACCTCCACCGGGTCATCAATAACCCTACGCCAAACAAGCGACCAAAACGTTAATGCAGCAGGATTTACAATTCAATGGACCTGTATCTCCGCTACTTCTCCACCTGTAGCAAACTTTAAAGCCGACGTTACCAGCAGTTGTACCGGCACAATCAACTTTAACGATTTAAGTACCGGAGGGCCAACCTCCTGGTTATGGAATTTCGGAGATGGCGGTACGGCGACAGTTAAAAACCCAACACACAGTTACGCGGCCAATGGCACCTATACTGTTTCCTTAACCGCAACTAATGCTTATGGAAACAATACAATGACCAAAGCAAACTACGTAACCATAAGCAAACCTTCGGGCCCAGCCGCGTCTTCATTATCATCCTGCGGACCTTCTTCGTTTTCAGTTTCGGCCAATACTACCAACGCGGTTAACTGGTATGATAGTTCAGGTACTATTGTGTCAACCAGCAACCCGTTTACTACACCGGTGCTAAATACAACCACTACTTATTATGCAGAATCAACAGTTCCTCAACCCATTTACAAAGTAGGGGCAGTTAGCAATGCCATAGGCTCCGGTAGCTACTATAATGGCACACAAACGCGGGCCTTGCGCTTCAGGGTTTATAAAAACTGCAGGTTGGTTAGTGTTTATGTATATGCGCAGGGGGCAGGTTACAGAACGGTGCAATACCGCGATTCGCTGGGGGGGCTTATTTCGGAAAAAACAGTTTATGTACCAAATGGGGGCAGCCGCATTAACTTAAATATTGATTTAATACCGGGCGGCGCTTATGAGCTTGGTTTGCGCGATACTATGTACTTATACCGCAACAGTTCCAATGCAGCATACCCTTACAACGACGCAAACGGCATGGTAAGTATTTTTGGTAATAATGCCGGTGCAGGTTCCGAAACCTATTACTATTTCTTTTATGATTGGGAGGTAAAGGAACAGGATTGCATTTCGCTCCGCACGCCTGCCACCCTTACCGTTAATCCCGCCGTAACCATAAATGCCAACTCAACCAACGTTAGTTGTAATGCAGGCAACAACGGATCGGCTTCTGTTTCTGTTTTAACAGGAACGCCTAACTATACCTATAACTGGAGCAGTGGACAGTCAACCTCTTCTCTAAGCAACATTGCCGCAGGCACTTATACCGTAACTGTAACGGATAGCAAAGGATGCACGGCCACGGCAACAAAAACGGTTACACAACCAACAGCTATTTCACCATCTTACACCGTTACTAACGTAAGTTGTAACGGGGGCAATAACGGCGCATTAGCTGCTAACGTTAGTGGAGGCACTTCTCCTTACACCTATAACTGGGGTGGTGGTATTACCACGCCAGGAAGAACCAACCTTTCAGCAGGTAGTTACACCGTTACTATTACAGATGCCAATAGCTGCACCTCAACAGTTACAAAAACCGTTACCCAACCTGCAGTTCTGTCAACAAGTAGTTCCAAAACCAACCCAAGTTGCTCTTATAACTCAAATGGAAGTATCACTTTATCCAGTACCGGGGGAATAGGAACCTATAGCTACAATTGGAGCGGTGGATTAGGCACCGGTGCTGCGAAAACAAACCTTGCTGCAGGAACCTACAGCGTAACCACTACCGACCAAAACAATTGCATTACTGTAACAACCCATACCCTTACTGCACCATCGGCCATTACTGTTACTACCACGCCAATAGCTGCAGTTTGCGCTGCTTCTAACGGAAGCGTTACAGCGTTGGCAAGTGGCGGTACGGGCGCTTTATCCTATCACTGGAGCACGGGAATAAATTCTGCCACCTTAAACAATGTACAAGCCGGCACTTACAGCTTAACTGTTACCGATGCCAATAGTTGCACTACTACAACCAGTGCAACAGTTACATTAACGAACAACACGCTTCTCAGCTCAACGGCAGGCAACAGCGCATTGTGCTACGGTAGTATCAATGGCAGTGCCAGCGTAAGTGTAAGCGGCGGTACGCAGCCTTACTCCTACAGCTGGAGCAATGGGGCAACAGCCGCAAGCATCAGCAACATTGCAGCAGGCACTTATAATGTAACCGCAAGCGATGTAAACGGCTGCTCGGTTTCAGCATCTGTAAGTGTTACACAACCAACAGCCTTAACCGTGCAGCTTAGCCCGTTAAGCGCAACCTGCACAGCGGCTAACGGTTCAGTGGGACTACAGGTAAATGGTGGCAGCCCAACATACAGTTATAGCTGGAGCAACGGCAGCACAGGGGCTACTTTAAGCAACCAGCCCGCCGGCAACTATGCTGTAACCGTTACTGATGCCAATAATTGCACCGCTACTGCCAATGCATCAATTGCCTCAACAGGCTCAATAAGCGCAACCGCTAGCGGCAGCAATGTGCTATGCCACTCAGGCAATACAGGTAGCGCTACAGTTCAGCCTACAACGGGCAATGCGCCTTATACGTATAGCTGGAGTAACAGCGGTAATACGGCAAGCATCAACAACCTGGCCGCAGGCACTTACAGTGTTTCGGTAACGGATGCCAACGGATGTTCAACTACTGCATCGGCAACTATAACTGAACCGCCCGCTATTGCCGTGCTTGCATCAGCAACAAACAATATTTGCACTGCAGCAAACGGAGGAATAACATTACAGACCTCCGGCGGATCGGGCACCTATACTTACAACTGGAGCAACGGTTCAACATCACAAAACCTAAGCAACTTAACCTCCGGAACTTATACGGTAACTGTTACCGATGCCAACACTTGCACAATTACCACCTCCGCTACTGTTAATAGCAGCGGCAGTCTTACCTTCAGCACCTCAGCCAATAATGTGCTGTGTAATGGTGGCAGCTCAGGTAGCGCTTCAGTAAATATAAATGCGGGTACATCGCCATATAACTATAACTGGAGCAGCGGTGCAACTAGTGGAACAGCTAACAATCTGGCAGCAGGCAGCTACAGTGTATCGGTTACAGATATGAATGGTTGTTCTTCCACGGCTACCATAACTATTACCGAACCTGCCGCGCTAAGTGTTAGCGCCACAGGAACTGATGCAGGCTGCAGTGGTAATGATGGTTCTCTATCAGCCTCTGCAAATGGCGGCACTTCCGCTTATACCTATTTATGGAACAACGCAGCAACAACTTCTTCAATTACAGGTTTAACAGCCGGACAATATACCCTTACGGTTACCGATGTCAATAATTGCAGCGCAACAGCTTCTGGAACAGTAGGTACCAACGGCGGCGTAAGCATTGCTTCATCATTTACTGATGTTTTATGCAATGGTGGTAATTCTGGGAACGCCCAAATAAGTATAGTCAGCGGCACAGCGCCCTATGCCTTTGTATGGAGTAACGGTAATACAGATTCAATTGCTGCTAATCTTACATCCGGCACATACACAGTTTCGGTTACTGACGCCAATAATTGTGTAACCTCTGCCAGCTTTACAATTAACGAACCATTGGGTTTAACCATTGCTACCGGCGCCGTTTATCCGATGTGCTATGGCGATAACAATGGCAGTGCATCGCTGAATGTAAGCGGAGGCACAGCAGGATATAGTTACACCTGGAGTAACGGAGCGAACACGGCCAACAATAACAACCTGGCAGCGGGTACTTATTATGCTACTATAACCGACGCCAACAATTGCACCGCCACTACCAGCGTAACACTTACGCAACCTGATGTACTAAACGTAAGCTTTATGGGAACAAATGTCGCCTGCTTTGGCGATAGCAGCGGTTTTATTTCTACAAGCATTAGCGGGGGAACGCCGGCCTATAGCTACAACTGGAGCAATGGCGCCACTACTGCCCAACTAAACAATATTGCGGCAGGCAATTATCAGCTAACAGTTTCCGACAGCCACAACTGCACATCCACAGTAAGTATTGGTGTAACGGAGCCAACGGAAATCAGCTATACAACCTCCGTTACCGATGCAACATCCGGAATTAGCAATGGCGTTGCATCAGTAGACAATTTAAGCGGAGGTGTTTCGCCTTACGTTGTTCAGTGGTCTAACGGTTTTACAGGTACTACAGCAATAAACCTTACCGCCGGCACCTATACCGCCACTATTACTGATGCAAACGGTTGCGTTAAAACAACAAGTATGGTAGTAAATCAATCTGTAGGTGTAAATGAGGTAACCAGCAACTTTAGCTTTACTATGTTTCCTAACCCGGCAATGGATGAGGTCACCCTGCAATTTAAACTTGCGGCCAACAGCCTGTTAAGAATAACAGATGTTGTAGGCCATACTTTATCAGAAACCCGTTTGTCCGTAAGCACAACATCGCTAAAAGTACAAGTAGCTGATTTAGCTGCCGGCGTTTACTATGTTGAGTTAATTTCAGAAGGCAAAAAAGTGGTGAAACAGTTGGTAGTTACAAGGTAAAACAAGACGGCATTTAAAATTTTAAAGGGCGGCAAATCCGCCCTTTTTGCTTGCTGATATATTGATTCAGTTGAATAGATAGTTTTTGTAGCTTTGGTGAACTGCAAACCTATGATATGAACCTGCAAACACTTTTTGCGAAGAATCTTTCCATTTTACTTCTGTTGTTTACCGGCTATTGTGGGTATGCCACGCACGATTGGGGCAAGGAAATTCAATACCAGTGTCTGGGGGTAGTAGGTAGCAACATGCAGTATAAGGTTACGGTGCATTATTACCGTAATTGTTGGGACAACAACTTTCAAGGGCAGGCATCTGCGGCTCCAACAACAATCAGCCTACAGGTTTATTCAACCACTTGTAGCGGTTTAACTACTCCTTACAGTTTTCCGCAGGATACCGCAGCCATTCCTGCAAACGGAACAGATATTGTTGACCTTTGTACGCAACAACAATCGCAGAGCGCATGTGCATGGACCCAGACGGGAAGCAACCCTCCTTACCCCGGCGTACAGATTTATACCTACACCGGCATTATATCTGTACCTATCAATTGCAGTTTGGTAACCGTAGGCACAACGGATTGTTGTCGTAACTCCGGAATTAATAATATTCAAAACCCGGGCGGCGAAGACCTTTCTGTTCAATGCATCATAAACAACTCCATTGACCCCTTTACCGGTCAACCTTTTGCCAATAACGCTGTAAGTTATACTGCTTTGCCCGTTGCTTTATTCTGGGTTGGCAAACCGGCCAGCTATAATTGCGGAGCAATAGACGTAGATGGCGACTCCCTGGTATACGAACTTATTAATCCGCTTGCTGGTTTTAATCTACCCTACCAAAACATAAATTTCAATGCGGGCTATTCTGTTAACTGTCCTGTAAGGACCTCTCCACCAAACTCATTTCATTTTAATACATCAAATGGTCAAATGGAGTTTGTTCCGGCCTACCAGGAAAATGATGTAATAGCCTTAAAAGTATCAGAATACCGCCATGGCATATTAGTTGGCACTACAATGCGCGATTTTCAATGTTTAATGATAAATGGCGGAGCAGAGCGGCCGATAATTAATTCAATCTCCAATTTAACCGGAGGTTTCTTGCCTGACAGTTCAACTATAAATGTTTGCCCCGGTAGTTTACTAAGTTTTGATATCCCTGTTCAGCAGGCAGCTAACCTTAACCTTAGTTTAAACTCCAACATAACACTTGTCATTCCGGCATCACAATTCTCGCAACAAGGAAGCGGATCTTCAGTAAATGCCCATATTGAATGGCAAACACAAATGAGTGATACGGGTTGTTACAACTTTATTCTCTCGGCTAAAAATAACGACTGCCCAATAAATGGTTTTAGCGTTAAACCATACACTATCTGTATCAGTAACAGTATTGAGCTAACCGCCTCCTCCCCCAAATATTGCGGACAGACTATTTTGCTAAAGGGCATAGGAGGAACCAATCCTATATGGCAACCTTCATTTGGCCCCAATGCAGTAAGTGACAGTAGTAATAACGAAACTTATGTTAACCCTGTTAGCCCGCAGATGTATCACTATTCCAGTGATTGCGGTACAGACTCCATTTTTATTGATACTACCGCATTCATCAACCATCAAATTATTGCGCCTGACACAGTTTGCACCTATCAAAACGTATATCTTCAATTGCAAATAGATACCGCCTTCGGTCCGTTTGCCTTTCAATGGCAACCGGCTAATTCTTTATATGATAGTTCAGGCTTGCCGGGTGCAACAATTCAGAATCCCATAGCTTTACCAACATATACCACAAGCTATACACTTAAAATAATTACTGACGCAGGTTGTTTGATTTACGATACTGCAACGATAACAGCATTCAAACAAGGGCATGGTATCACTCTTTTGGCAGATCCGATAAAGGGTTGCAAAAACGAACCGGTACAACTAACTGTTTATGAAGAAGGACCAACTTGTACAGTAAGCTCAACAGCAGATACCGGTTGGATTACGGATGCCCAATTGGGTTACGGAACAGCAGTATCTCCGGCAAATTCTCCCACACAGTATCCCACTATATTCGGGCATTACTCGGCCTCATCGCGCCATCAATTTTTATACCTGAATAATGAATTTACTACAAGGGGGCAAATTCAGGCCTTGAGTTTCTACATAGCACAAATCTACACCCAAAATGATTCGCTCACCAACTTTGAAATTAAGATTGGGTGCACCAATGATACCAGTTTAACTGCCTGGCAGAACGGTTTAGTAACTGTATTTAATTCAAAAACCGTTCACTTCAGTGGTACGGGTTGGCAAACCTTTAACCTTGATTATCCCTATAACTGGAACGGCACTACTAATCTTGTAATTGAAGTATGCAGCAACACTCCAATACCGGGCTTAAATGCGAAGATGCAGGTTACTCCTACACCCTTCCATGCCACTTATTACAGTAAAGGCATTTACTCTCAATGTGGTTTTACCGGAACCCCGTCTAACGCCTATTTAAGACCCAATACCATTTTTAAATTCTGTCGGAAAAGTTTAAGCAGTGGCTCAGCAGTCTGGTATCCTACATCAGGAGTTAATGCAGTGGTTCCTTCGGGTTCCACTAATGCTACTGTTTACCCTGAAACTTCACAAACTTTTCAAATAACAGTTCTTGATTCCAACGGGTGCACCAACACATCAGTAGCGGCATTCTCATTAGATACTACAATTAGCTTCTCTGTTTCTCCAAGCGATACTGATTTTTGTACCCCACGGCCTGTTCAACTTAAAGCAACGGTAACAAATACATCTACAGGAAGTGTAACTACCAATTGGCAAAACTTGACAGACTATATAAATCTGGGAAGTTCCTATGCTGTTACGGTTACGCCCATGGATACTACAGTTTATCTTTTCCAATTGTTCAGCAACGGTTGCACCGGTAGCGATACCGTTAGAGTAAATGTATCTTCTTTTCCGGTTCCTTTTTCATCTACTGATTTAAATTGCAGCGGCGTGCCAACAGGAAGCATATCGCTTTTGCCTGCCGGAGGGCAGGCCCCATATAGTTTCCAATGGGTTCCATCAGTTAGTACCGGATATAGTGCAACAAATTTACCCGCAAATACATATAACATCACCGTTACCGATTCTGAAGGTTGCACTGGCTATGCATCTGTGGTTGTTTCTCAACCACCACCATTGTATTGTTTGCTGCAAGCAACTCCGGCCCATCAGCCTGCTGATGATGGTATGGCTTACGTATTTAATCTGGACGGAGGTGTTGCACCCTATGCAGTGCAGTGGTTTAACGGCATTATTGCCGATACTTTATATAACCTGGCCCCTGGTGTTTATACTGCCACTGTAACTGATGCTAACGGTTGTCAAATAACATCCTCGGTATTAGTTGGGCTTATTGCCGGAATGACTGAGACGGAGGATTACAATTTCCTCGTCCTACCGAACCCGGCGGATAACAACGTTTCAGTAAGCACAAATCTGGAGCATGAAGCTCAGTTAACAATATCGGATATGCTTGGCCGTGCCTTAAGCACGTATACCTCGCCAACCAAACCAAATACACTGCAGATTAATGTAAGTAACCTGCCTGTGGGCTTCTATTACATATTGTTGAAAACCGCCGAAAAAATCATAGCAAAACCCCTGCTTATCAAGCGATAAAACAGCCCGGCATTTACCGCTCAAAAATGGCATTTAACCTATTTGGCATAGGGCAATTGACCATAGCGGTTAATTTCATATTATCGAATATATTGGGGCTCGTTTTAACAAACCATCTAATGAAAAAAGCATTTACGCTAGTTGCGCTTATGAGCGCGCTTAATCTTTTTGCTGCGCAAAAAAACACAAGTAGCACTCAACTTACGGGCAAAGCGGCCAGTGATGTATGGGCAGGCGCTCAAACCATCTGGATTAAGCAGGATAATATAATTCCCGCCTTTGTTGAGTTCCGTAAAGGCGAAGAGCCCGCTGAAACTGAGTTTTTAAGCCTGCTTATAAAACGCTTTCGCCTGCCTTCTACCTATTCCTTTCAACTAACAGGTTCAGAAACCGATCAAATGGGTTGGCAGCATAAACGCTACCGCGTATTGGTAAATAATGTGCCGGTACACAATGCTGTATTTCTATTGCACACAGAAGGCGGTAAAGTAAAAAAGTACAATGGCTACATTTTTAAAAACATTGCTGCTGCCACAACAGCCGGTATTTCAGAAAGCGATGCACTGGCTATTGCGTTAGCTAAGGTGCATGCAAACACTTACAAATGGGAATTGGAAGAAGAGAACCAATACCTGAAACAGGAAACAGGTGATGTAAATGCCTCGTATTTTCCGAAAGGGCAACTGGAGATTATACAAGCCGGCGATAAAAAAGGAAATGATTTTCGCCTGGCATGGAAGTTTGATATTTACGCGCATCAACCTGTTAGCCGCGATTTTATTTATATAGATGCCCAAACAGGTCAGCTTATTACAAAACTACCGCTGCTGCAACATGTTGATGAAACAGGGGTAGGAATAACCGTTTACCGCGGCCAGCGCGATATTGTTGGCGATAACACAGGCACCAGCTACCGCCTGCGCGAGGCCGGGCGCGGACAAGGCATACGCACCCTGAACATGCAAACCGGCACCAGCCATAATGCCGCTGTTGATTTTACCGATACCGACAACTTCTGGAGCAATACGAATGCTGCCTTAGACCAATACGCAACAGACGCGCATTACGGTGGCGAAATGACCTATGATTTTTATCAAAGCATGGGCCGCAACTCCATTGATAATAATGGCTTCCGTTTAACGATGTACGTACACTACGACCAAAACTATGTAAACGCATTTTGGGATGGACAAAGCATGAACTTTGGCGATGGCAGCGGTGCCTACGATCCGTTGACTTCACTTGATATTACAGGCCATGAGATATCGCACGGGCTTGACCAATACACCGCTAACCTTGACTACCAGGATGAATCAGGAGCATTGAATGAATCCTTCAGCGATATTTTTGGAACTGCAGTGGAGTGGTATGCTGATTCTACAGTTGGAAACTGGTTAATAGGTGAGGATATTGGCGTTAGCCTTCGCAGCATGCAAAACCCAAATTCAAAAGGTGACCCTGATACTTATGGCGGCACTTATTGGTATACCGGCACAGCAGATAACGGAGGAGTACACACCAACAGTAATGTGCAGAACCACTGGTACTACCGTTTATCAGAAGGCGGCAGTGGCACTAACGACCTTGGGGATGCCTATAATGTAAGTGGCATCGGCAGGCATAAGGCTACACAAATTGCATGGAGAACCATGGTGTATTACCTAACCAGCAGCGCCGATTATGAAGATGCCCGCTTCTACAGCATTCAATCGGCTAATGATTTGTTCGGTGGTTGCTCGCCCGAAGCTACTGCCGTAACCAATGCATGGTATGCTGTAGGCGTTGGCGACCCGTTCACCTTTGGCGTGCATCCTGAGTTTACACCTAACCCTTCAAGCGGGTGTATTGTGCCGCTTACGGTTTCATTTGCGAATACCACCAGCAACGGTTCATCCTACAGCTGGGATTTTGGTGACGGAACAACTTCCACCGCACAAAACCCAACGCATGTATATACTTCATACGGTAACTACACTGTTAAACTGGTTGCCGATGGCGGTGCATGTGGTATCGATAGCATCACTTCTTCGCCAATCAGCATTAATTCATCTAATCCATGCGTTGTGGTAATGCCACATAGCGGTACTTACCAGCAACAAACTGCATGCACCGGTACGGTTTACGATGATGGTGGGGTAAGCGGTAACTATTCTGATAACTCTAATTCTACCGTTACCATATCTCCATACGGCGCCGCTAAGGTTACTTTAAACTTTACCCAGTTTAATATGGAGCAGGATTACGATTACGTATATGTGTATGACGGCCCTAATACCTCCAGCCCGGTTATTGGCTCCTACACGGGTACTACCTTGCCTACGGCTATTACTTCTTCAGGCCCATCTGTAACTGTCAGGCAAAACTCCGATAACAACACCAACGCAGCAGGTTTTACCATGCTTTGGAATTGCATTGCGCCAACCACAGCGCCAACTGCCAACTTTAAAGCAGATGTAACCCAAAGTTGCTCCGGCCTTATTCATTTCACCGACCTTACAACAGGTGGTGTAACATCATGGCAATGGGATTTTGGCGATGGAACTTCGTCAACCGATCAGCACCCTACGCACATTTATGTTGCCAGCGGTACTTATTCCGTTACGCTAACTTCCACCAACAGCTTTGGGCCAAGCACGGTTACCAAAACAAACTATATAGCGGTTGCTAAGCCGGCGGCCCCTACCGTAGCAAGTATTAATGGTTGCCATCCCGATTCATTTGTGTTAACCGCCGCTACCGTTAATAGCATAAACTGGTATGATAGCAACGGTAACCTTGCAGGCAGCGGCAATCCGTTTACAACGCCTTACCTTAGCAGCAATACCACGTATGCTGCCGAGGAGGTGGTTCCGCAAGCGGTTTACAATGTTGGCCCAGCTGATAATACCATTGGTACAGGCGCCAACTTTACCAGCACCTCGCGCACCTTACGTTTCAGGGTATTTAAAAACTGCCGACTGGAAAGTGTTTTTGTGTATGCTCAGGGCGATGGTTACCGAACCATAATTCAGCGCGATTCATCAGGAGCTTTTATCGCAAGCCGCAATGTTTTCTGCCCTAATGGCGGCAGCAGAATTACCTTGAACCTTGATATGGTTCCCGGAACCTACCAGTTAGGCACCGGTGATACGGTGAACCTGTACCGCAACGATGCCGGGGCCACCTATCCTTATACCGATGGAAATGGCATAATCAGCATTTACGGTAACAACGCCAACAATGCAGCCACCCGTTACTATTTCTTTTATGATTGGGAGGTAAGAGAACAGGATTGCCTTTCGCAACGCACCCCTGTTACTGTTACTGTAGGCTCTACTTTAATACAATTCAGCACCTCCAGCACCGATGCTACACCCGGCCAGGCCAATGGCAGTGCCTCTGTAACCAACATCAGCGGTGGCTCATCGCCCTATACGGTTAGCTGGAGCAACGGCCAAAACGGCAATACCGCCAGCAACTTAACAGCAGGAAGTTACACGGCCACCATTACTGACAACAGCGGCTGCCAGCAAACAACAACGGTGCAGGTAAATCAATCAGTAGGAATACAGGAGTTATCGGAACTGTTTGATTGCACTATATACCCCAACCCCGCAAATGATGCGGTAACTGTTAGCAGCAATACCATTTTAAGTGCTGTAACTATAACTGATGTAGTAGGGCAAAAAGTTGTAGAAATCAGCAACGGCGCCGGAAATGTTTACACCCTTAATACCGCTAACCTTGCAGCCGGCGTTTATTACCTGCAGATAATGAGTGGTGAGAAACGGTTGACCAAGCAATTAGTTATAAGCAGATAAAGCCGAACAAGGCTAAAACAAAAAAGGCATCCTTTATCGGGATGCCTTTTTTATTAGAAGATATTTATAAACCCTAGCTGCACCACAAGCCCGCGGGGGTAAATAGAGTAATTCTTATCCGTAACAGAATAAAGCACGTTATAAGAAACCATAATGGGAAAGAAGAAATTCTTACTCTGTAACAGGTTGTAACCTGCACCTACAAGCAAAGCCGGAATTGTTTTATCCACTTTAGGGATAATGACTTTGTAATTGTTATTAGGCAACATTTGAACATAAACACCGCCATTATAAAAATCATCTAACCGGCGATGCAGTACTTCGAATTTTGTGCGAACGAAAAAACCTCTCCAAACATTATACTGCAGGAAGGCTCCACCGCCGAACGTATGCCAGTTAGCATTCGCGTAGTAAACGCGCCCGCCACTGGGGTCAGTAAAACCTATATTGCGAAAGCCGGAATAGAAGTAGGTTAAGCCGCCCCCTGCATATAAGCCACTGCCCGGTGTACCCTTAGTGGGGGCCCAAATCTGGTAACCAACATAGGGGCTTAGGCCAAAATCAATACGGCCCTGGCCAATTGAAAGGTTAAAGTTGGGCTCAATAATAAACTTGGAAAGATCAACTTTCTTCTTGGCCTTAAAGCCCTGAAAATCATTATCCTTAGGCGGCAGGTTGGGGTTTTCCTTACGCTGGTCGGGCTTACTTGAGGGTGGTGGCAATTCATCATCCTGGGCAAATGCAATACTGCCCACAGATGCGAAGACCATAAAAAACAATAACTTTTTAATCATGCGCTGAAATATTACCGCTTCGACTAACGAAGATATAGTAAAGTTATTTCAGGACGCTATAATTTTTGTTAGCGTGGATAAGGCGTTAAACCCGGTGGTTTAGTCGCACTTCCAGCCCGCATTCTCGCGCTGTGTTATTTCGGCGCTTTGTAGTGTTCTGAAAAACAGGCCTGAGTTGCACACCTTATCAGTTTCGTTTGCGGCAGCACAAGTGCTACCACCGGCGATAGCTGAACTAACTGCTGCCTGGTACTCAGCATCTGAATAGTAATCGGTACGGCATATGGTTGAAACAAAACCACCTTGCGTACAGTTTTGGCACATAAGAGTGCACTCATTGCACTTTTTGCAGGAGTTAAAACCGGAAATAAGGGCTATACCCAAAAACAAGTAGAGGAGGTTTTTCATAAGTTAGTTTTTCTTAAATATAAATATGGTTCAAATAAATAAAAAATAACTTTAAAAAGCTACCCGAAAATTTTGCCGGGGTTCAGTATATCATTCGGGTCAAATACCTTTTTAATATCACGCATCAACTGCATCTGCATTTCGCGGAATTTAATATCCATATAAGGTATTTGTATCCACCCTATACCGTGCTCGCCTGATATGGTTCCCTTTAACTCCACCACTTTTTCAAAAATCGCGCGTATGCCTTTGGGCACTTCGGTTTTCCAGTATTCATCAGTTAGCTGGTCCTTAAGTATGCGAACATGCACATTGCCGTCGCCGGCATGCCCATAGCAAACAGAGCGGAAATTATACTTAGCGCCTACTTCTTTAATGTGCTTCAGCAACACCGGCAAATCTGCCCGGGGCACTACCGTATCTTCTTCTACTGTTACATTGGTTTTTTTAACCGCATAGGCTATGTTACGGCGCATACGCCACAAGTCTGTCTTCTGCGCTTCATTATCAGCAAACAAAATTTCGCCTACCTCAAAACCGGAAAGCACCTCGTAAATTTTTTCGCAATCTTTTTGAATGGCATCCAAATCATTACCATCCACCTCTATTAAAAGCGTAGCCTGCGTGTCATCCGCAAGCGGAATGTTTACATCGCCCAAAAAGTTCATTACATAAACAACTGCTTCGCGCTCCATAAACTCAATACAGCTGGGCACTATACCCGCGCGAAATACCGCGCTTACCGCCGCACTGGCATCATCCATACTTTTGAAAGGGGCCAGCATTACATTATTAAACTGCGGATAAGGCAATAGCTTAAGCACAATTTTGGTTACAATACCAAGGGTGCCTTCGCTACCCACCATTAACTGCGTTAAGTTGTAACCGGTAGAATTTTTAAGCGTATTAGCGCCCGTCCATATCACCTCACCATTAGGTAATACTACCTCCAGGTTAAGCACAAAATCTTTTACTACGCCGTATTTTACTGCCCTTGGCCCACCGCTATTACAGGCTACGTTGCCTCCTATAAAGCAGCTACCCCTGCTACTGGGGTCAACAGGGTAAAACAGCCCTTTTGCCTGCAAGGTATTTTGCAGCGCTTCAGTTATTACTCCCGGTTCGGTAACTACCTGCAGGTTGCGTTCATCAATTTCCAGTATTTTATTCAGGCGCTCGGTAAGCAGCATAACACCGCCTTTAACACAAAGGCTGTTGGCACTGAGGCCCGTACCCGCTGCGCGGGGAGAAACAGGTATGAGTTTGTTGTTACAGTACTTCATAATAGCGCTAATCTCCTGCGTATCGGCAGGCTTAAGCACTACCTCCGGCGGAAAGGCTACGCCATCTGTTTCATCGCGGCTGTATTTATCAATGGCGGCAAAATCCGTGAAAACATTTTCATCTCCCACCACTGAACCGAAGAAGAAAATGTCCTCTGCCGTAACTTTTTTATAGCTCATAGCTGCAAACTTAATTGTGTTTTGAATTAAGGGGGCATTTTAAGGCAACTGATATCCACAAAGCCGGCTATACGGGGCCTGTAAGCCCTGTTAATTTTAATTACCGGATAACAACTTAAGTATGTAATTTCCGTTTATCCAAATAAAGAGTTTATGGCAGCACTTGATCATAACTGGTTGACCGAAGGCCGCATAGATTTTGAGTACAAAAAATACCTGTTGCTGGCCTACCTTCAGGAAGTAGGAAAAAACTTTGACCAGCGGAAGCTTTACCCCAAATTGGCCGAGCTAGTTGAACATTACCGTAACCTGCAACTGTTTAAAGAAACCAAACAAAGCACAGCGAAGGGATTTCCGAAGGAAATTTCGAGACTGGATTTTGAAAAGTTTAAGATTGAATACCACCAAATGTTTGAGGATAATGAACTGCTGGGCGAGATAGATGAAATTGTGGCATTTGCCCTGCCCGAAATGGAGAAACGATTGGATTTGGGCAGAGAAATTTATGAAGAGGTGGAAGAACAAATTGAAGTGTTTCCCATAGGCATCATACCACTGCGTAAGGAGGAGGGTTATTTCTTTCTTTCTGATTTTCCGCGAAGGGTAGTAGGCGTTTACTACTACGGTATTACCATTTTTGAAAACGTGCAGGAAAAATTCAGGGGCATACAAACACGTTTTCTTTTTGATTACAACATTAGCATTACACAGAGCTACGAGAGCGTGAAGTATAAGCTGATTGCGCAGAACAATGAACTACCTAACCCCGCAGTGTATGCGGTTGAATTTAAACAGAGTTATCCTTTACCTGAAACTATGTTGCCCGTAGCCAAGCGCAGGCTGGTGAGGCTGCTTAGCGTTTAAAGCTGGGGCAGAACACTTTTTTACCGCCATACTCACGCTGCCAGCTACCTATATGCACAAAAGAAATTTCGGGGCCGCCGTTGGCTCTGCCCGGCGTCATTAGCTTAGATAGCGTTACGTCATAACTCAACAACAGCCGCGTTTTGCGGAATTGATAGCCAACAAGGGGAGCCAATGCATCCTTAATACGGTAATACAAACCACCATAAATGGTGTGTTCAACGTAACCTCTTCGCCCATTGTAAAATCCATAACCCAACATACTGCCCAGGGTTACCTCACTTGCCTTTTTTTCGTAGGTGTAATAAGCATGCAGGTTTAAATCAAGTCGTTCGTTGATATAATAGGTAGCGCCGAAATTACCCTGGTACCGGAAACCCAACCTCTCCTGTGTACCCAAAAAAGAGTGCCTGGGGCGATTAATGTGCATCATAGCAAAGCCAAACTCCAGATTTACCTGTTCATGAACGTGAGCATTCATATTCAGCCCTGCACTAAGGTCCACCATACTAAAACTTTCGCGTTGTAAAGGTTCTCCGTTTGCAGAAGAAAGGTTAAAACCAAAATCATCTACCCACTGATTATTGAAATACAGTTTAGAAAAATCTATGGAGCGAATAATGTAATGCACACCTGCCCCAACTGATAAAACATAACGGTGGTCCTTATCAAATGCCTGGTGATAAGCCCCACTAAGGCCAAAGCGGCGATAAGTTAAGCGGCCATCGCCGGCTTCGTCATTTAAAAAATTAAAACCAACACCAAACCAGCCCACTTTAATTTTTCGTTCGCCGAATGAGAAGTCTACATAAGGGGCCTCCGTGTGGTAATTATATACCTTGTTACTTATCGCCCACGGCCATTGCATGCGCGCATTAATGCCAATGCGGTAGTTGCCTTCGTAATAGCCCGTTTGCCCCGGGTTAACCACCAAGGGGTTCGTAAAAAATTGCGTAAAGTGCACATCCTGTGCCACAGAAGGCAAGCAGAAAACAATGCTCAACAAAATTATTATCCAGACCTTACTTTTTAAGCAAAACCGCGATAAACGACACCCTATTGAAGCGCAGCACATCATCTTACCAAAGTTATATTGCCTTTAAGAGGAACCTTTTGCCCGTTAATAAGTGTGGCTTCTACCGCATAAGTGTACACTTCCATTTCCTGCAACTCGCCTTTGTAGGTTCCGTCCCAACCAATACTTTGGTCGTGGGTTTCAAACACCTTTTCGCCCCAACGGTTGAATATGCGGAAAGTGAGTTCCACTATACCACGCCCCTCTAACCGTATTACATCATTAATGCCATCGCCATTAGGAGAGAATGCATTGGGCACGCCTAAAAGCCCATCGTAGGTAATGAAGATATTTTTGCAGAAGGTGTCGGCACATACATCGTTATAAGCCCGAAGACAAACCGTCATTGCATAAATACTTTCGTAGGCATGCGTTGGATTCTCTTCGGTAGAGGTATCGCCATCACCAAAGCTCCACAGCAGGTAATCGTAGAACAAACTCTTATTGATAAAATCAACAGGATTCTCAAAGCGGAAAGAATCGCCCGGAGTGGTGAAGGCCGCCAGCGGCTTAGCATAAACCACTACATCCTTAACTAAGGTATCGCGCACATCGCACGTAGTTGAATCTACTATAACCAGCCGAACACTGTAAACACCATTTACCGAATAATTATGAGATGGAGAATACTGGGTAGAATTACTGTTATCGCCAAAACTCCAGAAGAACTGCGCAGCAGGATTGCTTAGGTTATTGAACTGCACCGGTGAGCCCAGGCACACATCATTAACGGTAAAATCCAATACCACATTAGGCAGCAAGGTAACGGGCCTGGTAACAGAATCAACAGGGTGGCAACGGTTAGTATCTACCGCTACCAGTGTAATGTTATAAGTGCCAGGCAAGGTATACGTATGCGATTCATTTTGCTGTGTAGAGGTTGTGCCGTCGCCAAAATCCCATAAGTAACTCACTGCATTTACTGATTGGTTCGGCAAATCAACTACCAGGTTTGAATCACAATCATTTAAAATATTTAGGCCGAAAGCAGCAGTAACAAAGTCGTCAATCACCGTAATTTGTCCAAAAGCAGAATCAGCACCTACGCAGGCATTTGTATCTATTGCCACCACGGTAACGCTGAATGTTCCCAGGCCATTGTAGGTATGAAAGGCGGTATCGCCTGCTCCTGATGTACCATCGCCGAAATACCAGGTAAAATCAGTACTCAGCAGGGCAGAATTGCCGATAAACTCGGCAGTAAAAGGCAAACATCCTCCAGTATCAGGTATAGTTATAGAGATATTCAACGGTAACAGGCTTATGGCAATTTGTTCAGTATCCACCGGGTGGCATACCTGTTGTAAATCCGTAAGGTAGTGTGTAATGGTGTATGTACCCGCAGTGGTATACATATGCGATACAGAATCGGAGGTGGCTTGTGTGCCATCGCCAAAATCCCATAGCTCTCCATCTTCTCCATTGTAGGTGGACCATACAAAAACCTCCACAGAATCGCAGCCATAAAATGTGCGATTGAAATTAAAGGATGCATCGGCAGAAGAATCGATGACTATAACGGTGCTATAGGCGGTATCGGCAATATTGCATGAAGAAGAATCGGTAACAATCAACACCACATCAAATGTGTCGGCGGTGGTAAAAGTATGTGTTACACTGTTTTGCGTTGATGAAGCGTTATCGCCAAAATTCCATAGGTAGCTTGCTGTACTACTGAATGGTGTACTGAAATTCGTAGTAAACGGTCTGCAACCATAAGCATTACTGATATTAAGGCTGGCATTAATTTTTGCAGGTATATGAACAAGTGAAATAAACGTATCCTGAAGGTTACACTTGGTAGTGTCAGACAGAATGAGCGTTACGCTATAATTACCCGGGTTGGTATAATAATGCGTAACAGAATCATTAGATGAGGTTGCTCCATCGCCCAATGCCCAAAAATAACTGGTGGTAGCGTAGGACGAAGAAGTAAGAAACACCTTGTTGCTATCACAATCCACCTGCAAGTCCGGCAAAAAATCGGCAGTAAGCGAATCATCGCGCACCCACACATCAATATAGGCCGTGTCTGAAAGGTTACAGGAATTAGAATCAAGACCCACCAGCATTACGGTAAAGGTGCCGGTATCCGTATACGTATGTTGGGGGTTTTGCTGTGTGCTTGAACCGCCATCCCCAAAATACCATGTAAAGGATTGTGCATTGCTGATGGTACCCTGAAACTGTACCGTAAGCGGCACACAGCCTGTAGCCCGTGGATAGGCTTGTAACTCCACACTGGTACCGGAAAGATTAAAAGCCATTTTTAAGCCTAACTCATTACAATTGCTGCTCATGTTATTGGGCGCCCAAACACCGGGCGAAGTAGGGGTAAGCGAATTACCGCCACAGCCTGCGCACATGGCCTCGTAAATTACCCCACGCTTATCAAAACGGCTGGTGCCGCCATCCACGTGCTCGATACCGGTATTAACACCGTTGCCAGCACCGCCAAAGTAAGAGCCGTATAAAAGGTTTTGTGCGTTTTTAGAGAGCACAATAAAATAAAAGTCGATGCCATCGGTTGTACTCTGGTAAGCATCAGCAGTAAGCGGCATGTTAAACATGTTGTTTGCTGGAAAGCCGTATTGCGAAAAGATACTATTAGTGGAATTGCCCCAACCTGCCACATAAATATTTTCGCAGGTATCAACCAAAAAAGCAGTTGGCGAAATGTTAGGCAAGCCATTGCCATTACCAAAAACTGTAGAGTAGAAAACGCTGTTTAAAGCAGGGTTTAGTTTAGTGATAAACTGTCCGCTTGCAGGGTTAGAATAGGCGGCATTTACAACGGGGTAGTTACCCGTAGTTTGTCCCACACAATAAACGTTTCCTGCCGCATCCAGTTTCACAAAGTAAACCTGGTCATCTCCGCCCGTACCCATGTAGGTGGAGTTAAGCAGTTGCGTGCCCGTTGCATTAATAAGGGCCATAAAGCCATCGTATTGTCCGCCCATGTAAGAAGAGTGCAAAGCCCCTGCCGTGGTAGGGAAATTATTACTCATGGAACCACCAGCCACATAAAGTGTGCCATTGGGCCCCAAATCAAGTGAGTAGCAGGCATCATCGTTTGAGCCACCCAGGTAGGTGCACCATACTAACTGCGAGCAATCATTATTTAATTTAAATGCGCAGCCATCCTGGTTTCCATTGTTGGTGCTTTGAATAGCCCCTGCGCTAACCGGAAAATCCGCTGATTTGGTGCAACTGGCCACGTAGATATTGCCGGCAGCATCCACGTTTACTTCTCCCCTGTTTTGGTCTCCGTAGTTGCGCTTAAGATTGCCGATTGAAAACTCCTGCGGGTCAAAATTGATGCCATCCATAGAGGTACCGCCAATAAAAGTTGAACCCAAAAGGGCTGTGCCTGCCGCGTTTAATTTGGTAACAACAATATCGCCGTTGGTGTTGTTGGTTTGGTCAAATGCATTAGCGGTAACAGGATAATCGGAAGAGTAACTTACACCGTAAATGATAAGGTTGTTTTGCGCATCAACTACCAGGGAATGCGGCGTTTCATTATCTGTACCCCCGATATAAGTTGAGTACAACAGTTGGGTTCCATCCGCACTAAATTTGGTAATGCCCATATCGCAGGAGTAAGCAATACCGTTTCCGTTTCCATTCTGCCCACCTGTGCCGCCGGCCCAAACCGTTTGAAATGCGCCTACTGTGGTTGGGTAAACGCCGTTGGGCAAACCGGTTCCAAACTCAATGGCATTTACATAACCTCCTATGTACATATTCTCCTGGTTATCGTAAGTGGCGGTATAGCCCCAGTTATCGGCCGTTGACCCTGTGTAAGAGGAGAACACCACGTTGGGGTCAATTACCAAAGGTAATTGCGCATTATAGCCATCGGGTAAAACAAAGTGTACCTCGTTACCCTGTATTTCAAAATCACACTTTACCTCCACTTTAAATCCGTTGATTTCCTGATAGGCATATGGCTTTTGCTCCACCACCTCGCCAACGGATGTTCTGATTTTAAGCGCGCCGTTTAGCAGGCTAACCTCATCGGCGCCGTTAAACCTCACTTTAATTTGTGCCACATCAGCACCGGGGGCCACTATAAAATCATATTTAAGCTGCTCAGTGTTACTGTAAAGCAGCATATCAATACCATTAAACAGGTTTTGATAGCGAACGTTAGCATAAATCTTAACTCCTGAAGCCCATCTTTTAGGGTCGTTGCCCTGGTAGTAATTGGCATAATGCGTGAAAGGATTTTCAGCAGAAATTTTGGGTTGCGGATTAGCGCCTACAAACTCCTCGCGGAAAGCATGGCCATGAATAGTAACCTGTTTACCACCGGGGTGATGAATTTGCGAAACATCATCGCCAGAATAAAGGAAATAGTAGAAGGCATTTTTCTCCAGCAAAAGCTGCCCATTGGGTATTTGCGCCTTAAATTGAAAAGCAGAATGCCACTGCCCTTTGTTTTCGGTAAACTGTATGGCGGTAGGCGAAGCAGGGCCATGGGCCTGCAAGACCGTACGAAGGCATATTAACGCAAAGAGAAAAAGTAGAGTTTTCTTCACAGAGTTATCCGAATTAAAGATAGCTAAAAATGCTTGGGCGTTGCCAGTGGCAGTTGTAAAAGCTTTGTCATAAAAAAGCCCCTTCGCTTTGGGCGAAAGGGCCTTGTTTATTAAGTAGTTAAGTATTACTGCGGTATTACCTGTATAATCATACTACCCTGTAATGCCGAGCCGGCACCGCCGCTTATGTTAACCGGGTAACCGTTTACCGTGCCCTCATACCTTGCACCGGTAGAGAAAGTATATGTACCGGCGGTTAAAGTTAAAAGGGTTTGAACAGAGAAACTGTTTAAGGGGTTAGCCACAGCCGATGCCTGTAAGGCGTTGTACGCCGTACCGCCCGATGGCACTAGGGAGCCATTCTGCAAAATGCCAATGCTGTAAGCGCCGTAAACCGTGCCCGAACCATTTAACTGCGCACTACTTTGGGAAGTAATCCAAACTTTGGATGGCCCTGTTAAAGTTACCGTCCTGCTTAAGCCGGGAATTACTGTGTACGCTGTGCTGCCGGAATAACTAAGCGAAAGTTGGGAAGTTCCAAAATCTACTGTAGTAGTGTTGTACAAGGAGGTTCCGCCACCGCTGCCGGTTGGCCCGGTAATACCTTGTGGACCAGTTGGCCCGGTTGAACCCGGCGTTCCATTTTGGCCTGTGGCACCTGTGGGGCCTGTAGCACCACCGCCTGCACCTGTTGCACCGGTGGGCCCCATAGGACCTGTAGCACCTATGCCTGTTGGGCCCTGCGGGCCTGTAGCGCCGTTATTACCCTGGGGACCCGTGGCACCTGTAGGCCCGGCAATACCCTGGCTACCGGTTGGGCCGGTAATGCCACCACCGCCGCCGTTAGCAGCATACAAAGCATAGGGTACACTCAACAACTGGCTTGTTCCTATATCGCTGAATGCGTTGCCTACACCCGTAACATCTAACTCCACCTGTAAGTAACGGTTACCCGCACCCCAGTTTATACTTGTAAAAGCCGGTGAACCACTGCTTGGAGAACCTGAACCAACCGCTGCGGTAAACAACCCAAACTGGTTGGTTGTTTTTGCATGTGTTTCCTGGTAAAGTAAGTTGCCGCCTGCCTGAGCATCCCGGATCGTAAAACGCACCAATACATTCTGGTTCGAAATTTCATTACCCTGGCCATTACGTGCAACAGCCTGGTAGTTGAAACTTTGCGGTGGTTGCGCAAGGCTTACCAACGCAATAAAAGAGAAAAGAAAAAAGAAGATGTTTTTCATGTTGGGCTAATTGAAGGCCGAAAGTAAACGAGAATGCTGAATATTTTGAGGAAGAGAAAAAGCGTGCCCGGAAAAACTCCCGGGCACGCCTGATAAACACTAACAGCAATTAATCGTCATCCTCTTCAGTAGTTTCAGGGCTTGTTGCCTGGTTGCCGGCCGGAGGTGTAGCGGAGCCTGCAATCTCGGTATGCCTTATTTGGCCACCATAGTAGCCTGTTCTCACCAATGCAAAAGTGCTGAACAAACCCAGCAGGGCTGTTAAAATATACAGCAGAGCAGCCTGCGGCCTTTGCGTAAAATGCAACACCAAAGAGATAAAGGCCGCAATACCTGAAACAGCAATGGCCCACATTGCCAGTTCCGCTGCTTCCTCGTGCAGTTCTATAGCTGCTTCGGTAACGCCGGGCAATTTCTCCACTGCTTCTTCGGCAGGCTCGCCGGTTTTAAAAACCACTATGGCAATAATTGCAAACACCACAGTAAGTACCGAAGCGATTGCTTTAATGTTATTCTGTTTTGCACCAATACCCCATAGCAGTAAGGCAGTACTGATGATTATACCTACAATAGGAAAATGATTTAGCATAAGATGCCAATGCACAGCATTCATATAATTAGCTTTAAATTTTAAGAAAATAAATAATACAAAAAGGGGATAGAGAAAGCTTAGCAGCAGGGCGGCTGCCAAATACCATTGGAAAAGCCTGTTAAAAGGTTATATGAAACCGACGAGAAGACTTTTTGTACCCTTACATAAGCCAACTGAATGGAAGTGCTTAAAACCGGTGGCTCGTATGCCGATAAATTTATTGTAATGCAGTTATCGTTTGACTTAAAAGGCAGTTGCCGGTCATCCTGGCTATCTTCGTCATTATCCTGCTCTAATACGTAGTGCTCAACCAAATAAGCGGTAAAGGTGTTGCTGTGGCCCTCTGTTTTATGATGTACGTAATGCACCCATAATTGAGGCACGCGCATAAGTTGATGTACTTCGGTAGCCACCAACAGGTAAAAGGCCAATAAAAACAAGGCAGCTAATGAGCGCATATTACAAAGGTAGGGCAGTGGTTAACATTATTGTATGACGAAGGTCAGTAGAACAACACTATCTACAATAAACCAGCCGAAACGCCGCACCGGCAAGGCCATCGGAACAGCGCAAATGATAAAGAGAGGAAGGCAGCCCGAAGTCTGCCAAATTGAACTTTAAAAATCCTTTTGCATCCACCTTAGTCCATTCGTAAACCAAGCGGCCGTCAGCAGTAAAAAGACTAACCGTGCCATTAGCGCCTATATCTCCTACTGCAATTACACAGCTTCCCTTAGTGGGGTTCTCGCTCATTAAACGCCAATTACCATCAACAGATGCTTGTTGATTTATACCGTTAATCACCGTGGTACTATCTTTAAAATTGATCAGGGCCGTCCATATACTTGTTTGACCGGTATCCTGCCGTGTCCACACTGGCCTTACGCAACCATTAACTGCCGAAAGGTTGATATAGTCTCCATGAAAAATACCCGCCTGCGCCGTAAATGGTGTATCGCTTATACGAAAGTTGGAAAAGCTGTTGCCGCCGTCAGTTGAACGGGCCATGTAAACATCCGTTAAGGTTGTAGAGGGATGATTTCTTCTATCGTAATAGACAATATAAATATCTCCGTTGGTTTGGTCCAAGGCCATCCAGCTCATAAAGTTGTCGCTACCTGCAGGGTCATCATTTACACGCAAAGGGGCGCTCCAGGTATCGCCCCCATCAATAGATTTTGAAAAATACACATCAGCATCATTTGCTATCTGTTTATCGGTCCAGTTTAAATAGATAGTGCCCGTATGGGGGCCACCGCTTAAATCGCAATTTAAAACGGGCATGCCATTGCAGCGGTAAATACCGGCTATTTCATAATCCCACCCTTCCAGTTGATCGGCCACATGAATCTCACTACCCAACCAGGTATTCCCAAAGTCAGTTGATTTATTGAAGTAGATTTTCTCGTCCACCGCATAAGCAAGGTATACTTCGCCATTAGGGCCTACTGCGGGCATAGCGCCTTCAATAGTGCTATCGCTGTCAATACAGTCTCCTTCCAGTTCCCCAATGGTTTTTGCGGCGCTCCAACTGGTTCCGCCATCCTGCGAACGGGAGAAACGGATAACACTTGAATCCTGTGCTGCTGTACTTCCGTACAAATCAAACTGTGTCCAGGCGGTGTAAACATAGTTGCGTGCAGGGTCAACTGCGCTCCATTCTTTATCCTGCATCTTAGGCAGGTTTAGGCCGGCAAAGGTATCCACCAGCCAGGTGTTGCCCCCATCAATTGTTTTTTGGCAAACAATACGATCGGCCCAACGTGGCCATATAGTTATGGTGTCGTTCTGTGCCAGGTGGAAATACAGGAATGCGCCATTGGTATCTGCCACAAGGCAGGGATCGCCAAACACACCGAATTTTGAATCGGCCTGCAGCATACTCCATGTTTTGCCTCCATCGGTTGAAGAGTAAAACAAATTAGTATTAGCGGCAGCCATTATAATATTGGTATCAACCGGCGAAATACAAATGGCGGGTTCATTCGGAAACCCCCAACTACCGATTAAAATGTTTTGAAAAGGTGATTGCGCATTAGAAAGAAAAGAGAACGCAAGTAGGAATAAAAGGCTAAGTTTTTTTTGCATTCAGCAACACATTATTCGTAACGCAAGGCTTCAACAGGGTCCAAATCAGAGGCTTTGATTGCCGGGTAAATACCGGCGGCAAGGCCCACTATAAAGGTAAACACAATTCCTCCCATTACCCAAACATAAGGGAAAAGAAACCCGGTTTTCAGGAACAACCCTACCAGGTTGCCGATGGCAATGCCCAATATTATACCAAGCACCCCTCCTATCTGGCAAATAACAATAGCCTCGGTAAGAAACTGAATACGGATAGTACGGCGGTTGGCGCCAAGTGCTTTGCTTATACCTATTTCGCGGGTACGTTCGTTCACGCTCACCAACATAATATTCATAAGGCCAATGCCGGCACCAATAAGCGTAAGTATACCAATTACAATAGTTGCCACTTTAACATACACCAACTGGCTGAGCATTTGCTCGGCAAGGCGCTCGCTTTTAGTAATGCTGAAATCGTTTTCATCATTTAAGCGCAACCTCCTTATAGCGCGCAATAAACCGGTAGCCTCGTCAATAGCCAAATCAATTTCCTGCGTATTAGTTACCATTACATTAATGATGTAGGAGGTGCTGTTATCGGGGAAACTCCAACGGGCATTTTGTACGGGAATAATTGCCTGGTTATCGGTAGCTATCTGGCTGGCGCCTTTAGAGCCTAATATGCCAACCACCTTAAACTTCTTATTGCCTATGGTTACCATTTTACCCACCACGGTATCATACGGCTCAAAAACCTTGGCCACCACATCCTTACCCAAAAGTATAACATCAGAGCCGTTGTTTACTTCGGCCTTGGAGAAGTTTCTTCCTTCAGCAATGCTTTGACCACTAACCTTCAGGTAGTTTTCATCTACCCCAAAAATGCGGACGTTGGGATTGGTTTTTTTCGATTCGTATTTAATAATGGCCGATTCATCAGCAATGCTGGAAACAGAAACTGTGGCCGGGAACTTAAAATTCTTTACAAACTCATTAGCCTGCTGGATAGTAATGGGCGGGTTCTCCATTTTGCGGTTGCGCCTGGGCCCACCGTGCCCACGCAACGCCCCATAATTTTTTATGCCGAATGTATTAGAACCCATTTCGGTAAAGCTGCTCATCATTTTAACCCTTATACCCTCGGTAGAAGTTAGAATACCTATAAGAGCAGTAATACCAAACATGATAATAACCACCGTTAAGGCAGTGCGCAGCATATTGGTTTGAATGGCGCGCAAGGCGAGTTGAATATTTTCCCAAAGATTCACGGGGTAAACTTACTTAAAGTTTAGCTATGTTATTTTCTTATTACGGTGCGCTATTCCTTATCCAGTTTATATTTTCCAGGTAGGCCAAACCGCTTCGCAAATGGGTGGCGTGGTTTTCGTACAAATGCCTGGTGAATTCGGTTTTCAGCAACTGTTTTTCTTTTTTATCAGCTACACTCATAGCTTCGGTTAAAAAGCCTGCCACCTCTTTTTCTATCAGGTAGAAGGAGTCATCCTTTTTCTGGTAATATTTATAGTTCCTAAGCATACCCGATAAACGGTCTAAATCGCCCATTTCATAATATGCAATCAGTTGATAAAGCTGAGTGCCACGGTAAATAATGGTACGTTTTTCCTTAGCCTCTGTGCTGTTGTTTATTTTATAAAGGAAATCAAGAGCCCGGTCATACTTTTTTTCTTTCAATAAAAGAGAGGCCAGCGGAAACCATATTTTAACCAAATCCACCTCGTTTAAAATAGATTCATTTTCTTTTATTCCGTTTATGGTCCATTCCACCAATTGTGTTGAATCTGTTATCTTTTCCTTGCCAAGTTTTTCTAACAATTTAACGCGTGATAGGCAAATAAAGTGGTGGCTTTTACCCCAAAGGCTATACGGCTTAAAGTCTTCCAGCATCTTCATCTCTTTATCAAAAGCCAGCTTTTGACCCTGGCGGGCATGGCATATATTAAATACAGCATTAAGAAAGCCGATTTCCCTTAGTGGCGACAGCCGCTCAAGCCCCTCCGTTAACGATAGAATTTTGTAATTACTCTTTAAAGCAAGGTCATACTCCTTTTGCACGGTATAAATAAGGCTGCGGCACACCTCCTTTATTCTGCGCGCTTTAATACTTTCAGGCTCTGCCACCGATGTAAACAGGGGGTCGGTGGCTAATTGTTCAGCAGATACAGCCCCCGGCTTTCCTCTTTTGCTGTAGGCGTCAATCAGGCTAACGTAAAGCTTATTATGCGCAAGGTATTCTTCCATTTTTAAATGGGCGCTATACAGCTTATCAATGTAGCTTTGCGAATTGTGCAGATTAATTTGTAAGGCTGATAACTCAGTGCACAATAAAAGTTCTAATTCAACTTCCCCGTTTTCAACTGCCATATCAAAAGCCTCCAGCAATTGCACTTCGGCCTGGTCTATCATTTTGCGGCTCAACAGCACCTCAGCAACCTCCAGTTTCTTTAAAATTTGCAGGCGTATATAATTAGACTGTAGGGGGCTAAGCAGGGTTTCTAACAAGGCCTCGTATAAATAGGCCTTGGTTTTGTGCAGGTGATTTATGAAATTTTCGCCTTTAAACTTTTTCCTAACCTCTTCATCATCAACTGCTTCGCCGGTTGCAATTGCCTCAAACAAGCGCATAAAATTGCCTTCGCTTTTAGCGGCGTACTTCTCCTTAAATACTTTCTTTTCAACCGAGCTAAGGCTACCAACCAGTTTATAAAGGTCCTGTTTCCTCATATAGGCAAGTTAATAATATTAACCAAGGCACGCATTTCCGTTTTTCAAAATTTTGGTTTCGGGGGGTGGAGCTCACCGCCCATGTTTGCAACACACAAAACACAGATACATGAAAAACAGAATTACCCTTTTAACCCTTGCGCTGCTTTACAGCGCCTTTGCCCATGCCCAAACCAATTATGAATTTGACCCCGGCGACAATTACGGAAACGGCACTAAAAACATGATTGGCCAGCGGGAGTACAGATGGGATAACAATACTCTACAATGGACGAATATTGACTCCTTTGACTTACACTATAACGGGCAAAACCAAATGGTGTTGAGAAATGAATTGAAATACGATACTTCAGTAAGCACATGGAAGAACGTCCAGCACACCACTATAGATTACAACGCTAACGGACTAGTGGATGCGCAAGTAGATACTTCATCCAATCCAACTTCGGGCCACCGTTATGAATACCTTTACAGCGCAACCAACCGCCAATTGCAAAAGCTGGATAAATTGTGGGATTCGGGTAACAACAATTGGAGAAACTACCGCAAATATTCAACTACCTATACCGGCTTCGACAGCACCAATGTTTATTTAGAAGAAGGCTGGAACCCAGTATCCAACATATGGGTAAACGGCAGCAGGCTCATATATACCTACAACGCGCAAAACCTGGATAGCACAATGACCTATGAAAACTGGTTTGGCGCTAACAACCAATGGGTTACCGGGGGGAGATACGTTTATACTTATAATTCCGCCGGCAAATGGACGGTATACCTGAGCCAGAGTTATGATACCTCTTTTGCCGTGTTTAAAAACAATTACAAGCATGAATACACCTACGATGGTTCGAACCGGGTGCTGAGCAAAATTGAATCTAACTGGAATGCAAACATCAACATTTGGCAATATGCCTGGAAATATAGCTACACCTATAACGCCCAAGGCCTGCTGGAATCGCAACAAACGGAAAAGTGGAATACCAATACCCTGCAATGGGACTTGTGGACATATTTCACCTATACATACAACGGCAATAATCAACTTGTAACAGTGGTATATCAAAACCGTGTAAACGGCGCCTGGGAAAACTCAGGCAGAGAAACGTTTACCCGCGGCGCAGATGGTTATCGTACCAATTATTTGTACGAAGTTTGGAATACCAATACCCTGGCCTGGCAGAACTTTACAAAAATTGACTACTGGTACAATAATAAAGCAGCCAGTGCAATAGATGAACAGCCGCTTGACCGGTTGTTTGCTTACCCTAACCCGGTAAACAGCCCGGTGCTATTTGTAAATGCTGAGAAGAATTTGGACTACGCTATTTATGACGCTACCGGAAGAGTTATACAGCAGGGCAAGTTACAACCCGGCACCAATAGTTTACTATTTGAAGCACCACAAGGCATGTATTTATTAAATGCCGGAAACGCCACTACCCGTATAATCAAACAATAAGTAAGATTCGTATTCTGTGTATAAACGGCTGCCGGGAAACCAGTGGTCGTTTTGCATTTTAAGGGGGCTACTATAGATGACTGCCTGAAATAATTTTTCATTGATATTCAGCACTATAAGTTAACCTCCAGCGAATTTTCGCTGAAATAATTTTTAAGTTTCCAAACTACCCATATATTTGCCCCATCGTTCTAAATCACTAAACCTAAAAATATGTCACAAGTATTCGATCTGGAGATGATTAAGAAGCTCTACGCCGATTTTGGCAAAAGAGTAAATGAGGCCAAAGCCAAAGTAAACAGGCCTTTAACCCTCTCCGAAAAAATTCTTTTCGCTCACCTTCATAACGATCAGAAATTTGAAGATTTCCAGCGCGGTAAATCATATGTAGATTTTGCCCCGGACCGTGTTGCCATGCAGGATGCAACCGCCCAAATGGCGCTTTTACAATTTATGCAGGCCGGCCGCCCCAAAGTAGCGGTGCCTTCAACTGTACACTGCGACCACCTTATTACTGCAAAAGACGGTAACAAAACCGATTTGCCGGCAGCTGTAAGCGGCAATAAAGAGGTTTATGAATTTCTTGCTTCGGTATCTAACAAATACGGCATCGGCTTTTGGAAGCCCGGTGCCGGTATCATTCACCAGATAGTGTTGGAAAACTACGCCTTCCCCGGCGGTATGATGATTGGTACCGATAGCCACACGGTTAACGCCGGTGGTTTAGGTATGATTGCCATTGGTGTGGGCGGCGCTGATGCCTGCGACGTAATGGCCGGCCTGCCATGGGAACTAAAATGGCCTAAACTGATTGGTATTAAACTAACCGGAAAACTGAACGGCTGGACCAGCCCTAAGGATGTTATATTAAAAGTGGCAGGTATATTAACCGTAAAAGGCGGAACCGGCGCTATTGTTGAATACTTTGGAGAAGGCGCAACAGCCATGAGCTGCACCGGTAAAGGTACCATCTGTAACATGGGTGCTGAAATTGGCGCTACTACTTCTACCTTTGGTTATGATGAAAGTATGGACCGCTACCTGCGCGCCACCGGCCGTGCAGAAGTGGCTGATTTAGCCAACGGCATTAAAGAACACTTAACAGGCGATGCTGAAGTATATGCTGACCCCGCCAAATACTTTGACCAGGTAATTGAAATTAACCTGAGCGAACTGGAGCCGCACATTAACGGCCCATTCACTCCGGATTTAGCTACGCCGGTTTCTAAAATGAAAGAAGCTGCGGCAGCAAACGGCTGGCCTACCAAAGTGCAGGTTGGTTTAATTGGCAGTTGCACCAACTCTTCTTACGAAGATATTTCTCGTGCAGTGTCATTAGCTAAACAGGTGGCTGAAAAAAACCTGAAAGCAAAAGCTGAATTCAGCATTACGCCGGGTAGCGAGCAAATACGCTTTACCATTGAGCGCGATGGCTTTATCGATATCTTTAATAAAATAGGCGCTGAAGTATTTGCCAATGCCTGCGGACCTTGTATTGGTATGTGGGCGCGTGCAGGTGCTGATAAGAAAGAGAAGAATACTATTGTTCACTCCTTCAACCGCAACTTTGCTGCCCGCCAGGATGGTAACCCCAATACCTACGCATTTGTTGCTTCACCTGAACTAACTACCGCTTTAGCTATTGCCGGCGACCTTACCTTTAACCCGCTTACTGATTACTTAACCAATGAGAAAGGCGAACAGGTAAAACTGGATGCCCCAACAGGCGATGAACTGCCAACAAAAGGTTTCAGCGTAGAAGATGCGGGCTTTTTAGCACCGGCGGCTGATGGCAGCGGAATTGAAGTGAAGGTATCGCCTACATCTGACCGTTTGCAACTTCTTGCTCCGTTCAGTGCCTGGGAAGGTACCGACTTAAAAGGCCTGAAGCTGCTTATTAAAGCAAAAGGCAAGTGTACTACTGACCACATCAGCATGGCGGGCCCATGGTTAAAATACCGTGGCCACCTCGATAACATATCAAACAATATGTTGATTGGTGCCGTTAACTTCTTTAACGAAAAAACCAACAGCGTTAAAAACGAGTTAACCGGCAACTACGATGAAGTGCCTAAAGTGCAACGCGCTTACAAAGCGGCAGGCATAGGTTCAATTGTAGTGGGCGACGAGAACTATGGCGAAGGCAGCAGCCGCGAACACGCCGCAATGGAACCACGCTTTTTAGGAGTGCGTGCCATATTGGTAAAATCTTTTGCCCGTATACACGAAACCAACCTTAAGAAACAAGGTATGTTAGCCCTCACTTTTGTAAACAAAGATGATTACAACAAAGTGCAGGAAGATGATGTTATCGACATCCTGGGGCTTACCTCTTTTGCACCGGGCAAGAATCTTACTATCCAGTTAACGCATAAGGATGGCAGCACCGAAAGTTTTGAGGTGGCCCATACTTATAATGCACAGCAAATTGAATGGTTTAAGGCCGGTGGCGCATTAAACATTATCCGCAAACAGGTTGCAGGATAAGTGACAGAGCAAACAATTTAAATAGTATAAGGGCGAAGCATAGTGCTTCGCCCTTTTTTTTGTTCCTCTGTATTTAATACAACCTCCAACCGGCAAAAGTTGAAGAACTACGGATAGCAAAAGTATAAGGAGAATCCGTACTAACCTGCACACCAACTGTAGTACCGGCTGAAAGAAATCCGTTCCATGTAGCAAAAGTACTGTGGTAGCCACCTACATAGTTTTGTGTACCGCCCGAAGTGCTTCCGGCTACCGAAATAACGGTGTAGTAGTTGGCAAGGTCCACGTCGGCATCCCAGGTAACCTTTGCTTCAAAATGATAGAAGCCCGAAACGGGAACAGTATAAAGATTAGTGGAAGTGCTGAAGTTAGATGCGGGGTCAGCATATACGGCCGGAAAATTAACGTAGTAATACGAGTTAGAACCTGCCAAAAAGAATTGATGTGTGGCAGGGTTACCGGTTTTTTCTGCATCAAACAGCGTGTTTGCAGCAGGATTTACTGATGACGCTGACTGCCATGAGCCCGTGCCTGATGCATCGCTGGTTAAAATTTTACCAGTACCGGGTGAACCGCCATTAATTTTTACCTGGCCGTTAATCTCCACGTTGCCTTCGGCGTAAATGGCTTTGCCGGATGAATTGCCGCCATTATCGAAGTAACCGCCATAACCTGACGAAGAGCCGTAAACTCCAATGTCTTTACTAGCCGGAAACTCGCGCGAGTTATAACCGTAACCACCCACGCCCGCGCCATAACCGGCTGTGTTATAAGAGCCATACACACCAATGCCATGCGCCCCCTGTTTAGCATTGTAAGCAAACACCACCGGTATTGAGTCAACTGTTCCATCGTAGCGGGCATAGATGGCGAAATTTTGTGTTGTTTGCACTTGCAGTTTGAATACAGGTGAAACAGTGCCAATACCGACGTTAGTGCCGTTATCAACTATTTGCGAATTTCCTAATGTGTTTGTACCGGTAAATTTGGCAACGTAGTCTACCGTTCCAATCGCATTAACACTGCCGCTCGGTCCCGTTGCACCCGTTACGCCTTGCAAGCCCTGCACGCCCTGCGATCCTGTAGCGCCGGTATTTCCTTGTAAACCTTGAATACCTGTTGGGCCAGTTGCACCAGTTACGCCTTGAATACCTTGTGAACCAGTAGCACCTGTATTTCCTTGTATTCCTTGAAGACCTGTTGGGCCTGTGGCACCAGTCACACCTTGAATACCTTGTGAACCAGTAGCGCCTGTATTACCTTGTATGCCTTGAAGACCTGTTGGGCCTGTGGCACCAGTCACACCTTGAATACCTTGTGAGCCGGTAGCTCCCGTATTACCCTGTAAGCCTTGAACACCGGTAGGTCCTGTGGCGCCGGTTATACCTTGAATGCCTTGTGAGCCGGTTGCACCTGTATTACCCTGCAAACCCTGAACACCTGTTGGGCCGGTGGCACCGGTTGCACCTTGAATGCCTTGCGAACCGGTAGCGCCTGTATTACCCTGCAAGCCCTGAATACCTGTAGGTCCTGTGGAACCAGTTATACCTTGAATGCCTTGCGAGCCGGTTGCACCTGTATTACCCTGCAAGCCCTGAATACCTGTAGGTCCTGTGGAACCAGTTATACCTTGAATGCCTGTTGGGCCAGTGGCACCGGTTATACCTTGAATGCCTTGTGAGCCGGTAGCTCCCGTATTACCCTGTAAACCCTGAACACCTGTTGGGCCGGTGGCACCGGTTGCACCTTGAATGCCTTGCGAGCCGGTAGCACCTGTATTACCCTGTAAGCCCTGAATACCTGTAGGTCCTGTGGCGCCGGTTATACCTTGAATACCTTGCGAGCCGGTAGCGCCAGTATTACCCTGCAAACCCTGAACACCTGTTAAGCCTGTGGTGCCGGTTATTCCTTGAATGCCTTGTGCGCCGGTAGCACCTGTGTTACCCTGTAAACCTTGCACACCAGTTGGGCCGGTGGCACCGGTTACACCTTGAATGCCTTGAGAACCTGTTGCACCAGTATTACCCTGCAAGCCTTGCACACCAGTTGGGCCTGTAGCACCAGTCACACCTTGAAGACCTTGGGAACCGGTAGCGCCGGTATTACCTTGTAAACCTTGAGTACCTGATGGGCCCGTAGCACCTGTATTACCCTGCAAGCCCTGAACACCTGTAGGACCAGTTGCGCCGGTTACGCCTTGAATGCCTTGCGAGCCGGTAGGACCCGTTGCTCCTGTTGCTCCACCCCCTACTCCTGTTGGTCCAGTAGGGCCAGTGGCGCCCGTTGCACCTCCGCCGGCTCCAGTTGGGCCAGTGGCACCTGTTATACCTTGAATGCCTTGTGAACCGGTAGCGCCTGTATTACCCTGTAAGCCTTGCACACCAGCTGGACCAGTAGCACCGGTTACACCTTGAAGACCTTGGGAACCGGTAGCGCCGGTATTACCTTGTAAACCTTGAGCACCTGATGAGCCCGTAGCACCTGTATTACCCTGCAAGCCCTGAACACCTGTAGGACCAGTTGCGCCAGTTACGCCTTGAATACCTTGCGAGCCGGTAGGACCCGTTGCTCCTGTTGGTCCAGTAGGGCCAGTGGCGCCGGTTACCCCTTGAATGCCTTGCGAGCCGGTAGCACCTGTGTTACCCTGCAGGCCTTGGGCACCTGTTGGGCCAGTGGCACCTGTTATACCTTGAATACCTTGCGAACCGGTTGGGCCTGTTGCTCCTGTATTACCCTGCAAGCCCTGAATACCTGTAGGTCCTGTGGAACCAGTTATACCTTGAATACCTGTTGGGCCAGTGGCACCGGTTACACCTTGAATGCCTGTTGGGCCAGTGGCACCGGTTACACCTTGAATGCCTTGCGAACCGGTTGCACCTGTGTTACCCTGGAAGCCTTGAACACCTGTTGGGCCGGTGGCGCCGGTTACCCCTTGAATGCCTTGCGAGCCGGTAGCACCCGTTGCACCTCCGCCGGCTCCGGTTGGGCCAGTGGCACCTGTTATACCTTGAATACCTTGGGAACCGGTAGCGCCGGTATTACCTTGTAAACCTTGAGCACCTGATGGGCCCGTAGCACCTGTATTACCCTGCAAGCCCTGAACACCTGTAGGACCAGTTGCGCCAGTTGCACCTTGAATCCCTTGCACTCCTTGGGGACCCGTTACACCGTCACTGCCATTTAAACCTGATGGTCCTTGTGGGCCGGTTGCTCCTGTATTACCTTGTAAGCCTTGCGGACCAGTTGGGCCGGTGGCACCTGTATTACCCTGCAAGCCCTGAACACCTGTAGGACCAGTTGCGCCAGTTACGCCTTGAATGCCTTGGGAACCGGTAGCGCCGGTATTACCCTGCAAGCCCTGAACACCTGTAGGGCCTGTGGAGCCAGTTACGCCTTGAATACCTTGCGTGCCAGTAGGACCCGTTGCTCCTGTTGCTCCACCACCTGCCCCTGTTGGTCCAGTAGGGCCAGTGGCGCCCGTTGCACCTCCGCCGGCTCCAGTCGGGCCAGTGGCACCTGTTATACCTTGAATGCCTTGCGAGCCAGTAGCACCAGTATTGCCCTGCAAACCTTGAGCACCTGATGGGCCCGTAGCACCTGTATTACCCTGCAAGCCCTGAACACCTGTTGGGCCTGTGGCACCAGTTACACCTTGAAGACCTTGGGAACCGGTAGCACCGGTATTACCTTGTAAACCTTGAGCACCTGATGGGCCCGTAGCACCTGTATTACCCTGCAAGCCCTGAACACCTGTAGGACCAGTTGCGCCAGTTGCACCTTGAATCCCTTGCAATCCTTGGGGACCCGTTACACCGTCACTGCCATTTAAACCTGATGGTCCTTGTGGGCCGGTTGCTCCTGTATTACCTTGTAAGCCTTGCGGACCAGTTGCGCCGGTAGCACCTGTATTACCCTGCAAGCCTTGGGCACCTGTTGAGCCCGTTACACCTTGAACGCCTTGCGAGCCGGTAGCACCCGTTGCTCCTGTTGCTCCACCACCTACTCCTGTTGGTCCCGTAGGGCCAGTGGCACCCGTTGCACCTCCGCCGGCTCCGGTTGGGCCAGTGGCACCTGTTATACCTTGAATACCTTGCGAGCCAGTAGCACCAGTATTGCCCTGCAAACCTTGAGCACCTGATGGGCCCGTAGCACCTGTATTACCCTGCAAGCCCTGAACACCTGTTGGGCCTGTAGCACCAATCACACCTTGAAGACCTTGGGAACCGGTAGCGCCGGTATTACCTTGTAAACCTTGAGTACCTGATGGGCCCGTAGCACCTGTATTACCCTGCAAGCCCTGAACACCTGTTGGGCCGGTGGCGCCGGTTACGCCTTGAATGCCTTGCGAGCCGGTTGGGCCAGTTGCTCCTGTATTACCTTGTAAGCCCTGAATACCTGTAGGACCAGTTGCGCCAGTTGCACCTTGAATCCCTTGCACTCCTTGGGGACCCGTTACACCGTCACTGCCATTTAAACCTGATGGTCCTTGTGGGCCGGTTGCTCCTGTATTACCTTGTAAGCCTTGCGGACCAGTTGGGCCGGTGGCACCTTGAATCCCTTGCACTCCTTGGGGACCCGTTACACCATCACTGCCATCTAAACCTGATGGTCCTTGCGGGCCGGTTGCTCCTGTATTACCCTGTAAGCCTTGCGGACCAGTTGGGCCGGTGGCACCTTGTGGACCTGCACCTGCATTACCTGCATACAAAGCATAGGGAACACTCAACAACTGCGAAACTCCCATAAAAGTAAAAGAGCCCGAATTGTTTACATCCAATTCTACCTGCAGATACTTATCGGCTGCTCCCCAGTTTATCGCACTAAAGTTGCCGGTAACCTGTATACCGCCACCAATTACTACTGTAAAAATGCCGAAGTTGTTAGTGGTTACCTGGTGGCTTTCCTGGTAAACGATAGGGCCTGTGCCACTTCCATCATGGATGCTGAATCGCACCGCCATATTTTTGTTGGCATAAACAGCACCGGAAGCATCGCGGGCTACGGCCTGGTAATTTATTTTTTGAGGAACCTGGGCCAGGCAAAGGTTTGCGAAAAGCAGTAGGGTACCTAGCAGTAAAAAGGGGTAGAAGGTGCGCATCTAACAGGGTTTAATTTTTTCAAAATTGCCTGCTGCATAAACCGGTCACAAACCGTATTTTTACTAATATTAATTTTCGGTAAGGCTAGAACACGCCTATATATTGATTTTCAATTTATTAACCACCCTGCCCACTTTCAAATGGAACCTGTATTTGACCTGATAAAAAAGATGAATGCTGCTGAGAAAGGTTACTTCAAAAAGTTTTCGAGTATAGCCAAGCGTAACGGAAAAAATGTGGGCGAGTTGATTTTTACCGCTATTGAAAAAATGGAAGCCTATGATGAGGAGGCACTTAAACGGAAATTCAGAAAGGAAAAGTTTGTGAGTTATCTGCCCGTAGCCAAAATACAGTTGCAGGAACAGATACTAAACGCAATGGTAAACTACCATGCCGAAACCACCATTTACCAGCAGGTAGACAAATTGTATAACGAAGCCGCATTTCTATTACAAAAAAACGTAACACATCTATATAAAAAGTACCTGCAAAAGGCTATTGCGCTGGCTGAATCATGCGAATATTTTACGCGCCTGGCTGATTTGCTGGAAAAAGAAATACATGATGCGGTGCAAATGCGGCCATCTGCAGAAAAAGACAGGCGCATTGAAGAGTTGTATGAGCGAATGGAAACTGCCAACCAAAAAACCAGTAACCTGCAAACCTACGTTTACCTGTACGCCCGGCAAATGAACCTGACCTCGCAATCGTACCAGATACGTGACAAAGAAATTGAACAAAAGCACCTTGCCATTGTGCAACACCCCGTAATGGCAGATGAAAGCCGTGCCCTAAGCATAAAAGCCAAACTGTATTTCTATCACAATTGGTTTATTTATTACTCTGTTTTTTACCGCGAAACCGAAGCCTATAGTACTGCAGTTAAAATGTTGCAGTTGTGCGAAAGCAGTAGCATATATACTGAGCATGAACCCTATCCCTATTTAACCGCATACCTATATACTATAAACGGTGCTTACCGTACCGGCGATTTACAAAGTATGGGTAAGTACATTGCTCAACTGGGTAAACTGCAGTTTAAAATTGAGGCCGCCAACACGGTGCGCAACATGTATTATTTTAAAAATGCACTGTTCTATTTTTCAGAGATAAAAAACGAAAACCGCTTTCTTACCCTTGCTGAAGAAGCTGCTGTAGTGCTGCGTGAAATGGGAAGGCAGTTCCGTAGGGATTATATACTTGTAATTATTAATCATGCCGCCCTAGGCTTAATGAAATTCGGCCGGTACGATAAAGCAATTGAATGGCTGGAACTTTACCGCAACAACCACCGTTACCCCATCAGGTACGACATACAGGTGTGTATGCTGTTCCACCTTCTGGCAGCCCATTATGAAACGGACAACTATGAATTGGTAAACAATCTTATTGTACCGGTGTACCGCTTTATCGTAAAAACAGGACAACAGAGCGCATTTGAAAAACTGGCGCTGCGCACCATCCGCAGGATATCGAATTTTCAAAACGTTAGAGAACATAAAACCGCACTTGAACGCATGAAAGCGGAGTTAGACGCCATGATGAAGAGTGATGTAATAGACCGCAATAAGGATTTATACATCTTTTTGAATGATTTTATTGAAAGCAAGCTATTGGGTAAGGCTTATCACGATTACCTGAATAGCAGGGAGATTTGAGCATAGATGAATTTTTATTTAAAATTTAATACGTAAGCACTTACATAATTTAAAAAGGATTATTACTTTGGCTTCCAAAACAGGACTACATGAGAGCCAGAATCATCCCTTTTCTTTTACTTCTTTTCTTTTACACTACAGGCTTTAGCCAAACAGCTGATGAGGTTATAGCTAAACACATTGCTGCCACGGGAGGCGTTGAAAAATGGAGCAAGGTTACCAGCATTCGTTATACCGGCATGTATGTTATGGGGCCTGGTATGCAGGCACCCGTAACCAACCTTTTGTTAAGCAAGCCATTTAAAGGTTATTACAGCGATTTTACCTGGCAGGGCATGACCAGCAAGCAAGCTATGCGAGGAGATAGCGGTTGGAGTTACAACCCTTTTGGCGGCAAGCGCATGGCAGACCCGTTAACGCCAAACGATATAAGAGAGTTGAACCTATATGCCGACCCCCAGGGCCTACTGTTAAACTATAAGGAGAAGGGATTTACTGCTGAATACCTTGGCATGGATGATATGGACGGCAGTGATGTGCACAAGGTGCGCCTTACCAACAAGGCAGGCGATATGGTTTACTATTATATTGATGCTGATAGCTACTACCTGCTGAAGGTAGTGCGGAAACTGCGCCTAAAAGATAAAGAAGAAAAATCGTATACGGTTTATTCAGATTTCAGGAAAACGGATTACGGTATTGTAGTGCCATTCTCGGTACAAGGAGTTGATGAAGATGGCAACGAACAGGGTGGGCCTACCAACTTCAGTAAAGTGGAGGTAAATGTTGTTGTTGACCCCGCCGCCTTTAACCAACCTAAGTAACCCTTTAACTAACTGCAAACAGGAATTATGAAAAAGATATTCGCAATTGTTACAGTGCTGGCGTTTTGCTTCAGCCTTAGTGCGCAAAAAAATAAAACCAAATCAACTACCGAGCAGCAGCCACAGGTAAAGATTAGTTCAGCTTCCTTAGGTAAAATGGAAGCGCGTGCCATAGGGCCGGCTGTAATGGGTGGCCGTATTACTGCCATTGAAGGCGTAAACAGCGACCCGCGCACTATTTATGTTGGTACAGCAGGCGGTGGAGTTTGGAAGACCACCAATGGCGGTTCGCAGTTTAAATCCATTTTTGATAAGCATTGCCAAAGCATAGGTGCATTGGCCGTTGACCAAACCAACCCGGATGTGGTTTATGTAGGCACAGGCGAAAGCAACATGCGCAACACAGTTTCGGTAGGTAATGGTATTTATAAAACTACCGATGGAGGCGAGAACTGGGTCTTCAGCGGTCTGCCTGAAAGCGAGCACATCAGTAAGTTGGTTATACACCCCAATGATGCCAACACCATTTTTGCAGCAGTGCCGGGCAAGTTGTTCTCTAATTCAGCAGAGCGGGGTTTATACAAATCGAGCGACGCCGGAAAAACCTGGACAAAAATTTTGTTTGTAAACGACTCTACCGGCTGTGCTGATTTTGCTTTAAACCCAAAGAATCCGGATGTGATGTATGCTACCTTCTGGCAATTCCGCCGCAAGCCCTTTGCATTTTCATCGGGCGGGCCCGGTAGCGCAATTATGAAAAGTACGGATGGTGGTAAAACCTGGAAAAAAATACATAAAGGTTTGCCTGATGGAGACATAGGCAGAGCAGCTATTGCTTTAGCGCCTACCGACCCCAATAAAATAGTTGCCATTGTAGAGTCAAAGAAGACAGGCCTATACATTTCAGCCGACGGTGGCGAAACGTGGACATCGCAAAGTGCGGATGACAACGTTTGCGCAAGACCCTTTTATTTCAGCACTATTGTGGTAGACCCGTTAGACGCCAATAGAGTTTACCGCCCTGCATTCCAGTTTTCGTATAGCGAGGATGGCGGTTTTAGCTGGGTGCGCGCCCAAAACAGCAGTGGATGGGTACACAGCGATATGCACGCCCTTTGGATTAACCCAAAGAATACGTCGCAGATGTATGTGGGTACCGATGGTGGCGTTTACATGAGCGTTGACCGCGGCAACAACTGGATTTACCTGAACAACATTCCCGTTTCGCAGTTTTATCATGTTACTTATGATGACCAGGACCCATATTATGTATATGGCGGTTTACAGGATAATGGTTCATGGCGGGCTCCTTCGCAAAGCCCGGGTGGTATTGAGAACGGCGATTGGAAAAACGTTGGCGGTGGCGACGGATTTTGGGTACAGCCTGATGGCGAAGACCATGAAATTGTTTACAGCGAATACCAGGGCGGCCATGCCAGCATGCTGAACCTTAAAACTAACCAGGGGCAGGATATACAACCAAAGGCGTCTATCGGCGATCCGAAATTCCGGTTTAACTGGAATACCCCCATAGTGCGCTCGCCTACCAACAAAAAGAGAATATATATGGCCTGCCAGTTTTTGTTTAAGAGTGAAGACCGCGGCCTTAACTGGGCCAGAATTTCAGGCGACTTAACTACTAACGACCCTGTGAAATTAAAACAGGAAGAAAGCGGGGGCTTAACAAACGACAATACATCGGCAGAAAACCACTGCACCATTTTTACCATTGCTGAATCGCCTTTAGATGAGAAAATGATTTGGGTGGGCACAGATGACGGCAACCTGCAATTAACCCTTGATGGCGGAAAGACCTGGACCAATGTAGCCAACAATTATAAAGCTGCCGGGGTGCCGGCTCAAACCTGGGTAAGCAGTATAGAACCATCGCGCTACGATAAAAATGTGGTGTATGCCACCTTTGATAACCACATGTACGGCGATATGAAAACCTACGTGGCACGCAGTGCAGATATGGGTAAAACCTGGATGATGTTGCGTAGCGATAATTTTAAAGGGTATGCACACAAAATACGCGAGGACATTGTAAGCAAGGACCTGCTGTTTTTAGGAACGGAAATGGGGTTATATGCCTCAATTGATGGCGGCAAAAACTGGACACAAATGAAGGCCAAAGTGCCTGAGTACTGCCTGGTGCGCGACATTGCCATTGAACCTAAAACCAACGACCTGATACTTGCTACGCATGGCAGAGGCATTTTAATTGTGGATGACATCTCACCATTACGGAAAATAAATGACGGATTGCTGAATAGCGATATTGCCTTTATTCCATCAAGGCCAACACCGGTTACCAACGGCCACTACGGACAGGGCTGGCCTGATGCCGGTGGATTTGTGGGACCTAACTCAACGGAGGAAGCGCTGATAACATACTACTTGAAAGAGCGCGTAAACAGCGGAAGCGTTAATGTGCAGGTATATGATAACAAAGGCGCATTGGTAGTTGAACTGCCCGGCACTAAACGTAAGGGCCTGAACAAAATAACCTGGAATATGCGCACTAAACCGCCAAGAGTAGCCGAAGGCGGTTCAAAGGCTGATTGGGCATCTACCGTGGGGCCAATGGTGCGCGATGGTAAATACACGGTGAAGATTATTGCCAACGATAAAATGGCGAGCGGAGAGTTAGAACTGATACCTGACCCACGTTCATCTTTTACACCTGAACAGCGCGAAGCCAATTATGCCGCTGTTGAGCGCACTAAGAAAATGGAAGAAGAGCTGGCTGTTGTAATGGATTCATTATTGGTTGAGCAACAAATGATAAAGGAAGTAAAAGACCTTTCGCCGGTTATTACGGAGTATTATGATAGCCTTGAGAGCATCCGCAAGTCGTTAGTGCCTGTTAAAGAAGGCAACAACGTACTGTTTGTAGATGAAGAAAACCTGCGCGAAAAAGTAACCGACATTTACTACGGCGTTAATTTTTACGAAGGCCAGCCAACCGGTTCACAACAGGAAGGTATGAATAGCATACAGAAAGAAATGAACGAAGCCCGCACCAAAATTGAAGAACGCAAAAAGACGTACAGACCTAAAGTAAAAGCCGAGTTAAAACGCCTTGGCAAAAACCAGCCTTACTAGGTTTAAGTTTTGTGGTATTAGTTAGTGGGGGCGCCAACAGGCGCCCCTTTTTATTTATGCATACATTAAAAAACCGGTTACGCTTTCGCGCAACCGGCTGTTACCGGGATACGAATCAAAAGTATTTATTGCTCGTAAGTAATAAGCAGGTTGTAAGGCTGCCCTAATACTTTAGCAGAGTTTAAGAGCGTGGTAGTTAAACTAAATACCGAGCCCTGAATACTGTAAGAGTAATCAGCCCCCGATAAACCCAGTAAGGGTTGTAATAAACCTGCAGAGCCGCTGTTAACAAAAAGGCTTACATCCAGTATCTTACTATCGGGTATTGCAAGGTTTTGTGTGGTGGTAGCCCCTGCCGAGTTACTTACAATGCCTGAAAACTTCTGCATCTTAATCACCGGTGCATCACTGCCAAGTTTGCTGAAACCATTTACATCCAGGGTAGCCTGCGGAGTGCTGGTATTGATACCAACCTTTCCATTATTATTATTATAAATATCATTTCCGCTTCTGCTCCACACTGAATCGGCCACACCGGTAGGACCTTGTACACCTGTGGCCCCGGTTTCGCCCTTGGCTCCTTGCGGCCCCTGCCAACCGGTATCACCTTTTAAACCCATCGGGCCCTGGTCGCCGGTATCGCCTTTGGCGCCGGTTGCACCCTGCGCGCCTGTATCACCTTTAACGCCCAGAGGTCCTTGTGCGCCCGTATCACCTTTAGGGCCTGTAGCACCGGTATCACCTTTAATACCGATGGGACCCTGTGCGCCCGTATCGCCTATCGGTCCCTGAGGGCCGGTAACACCCATTGAGCCCTGAGGCCCTGTATCACCCTGTTCCCCTGTTGGGCCCTGTGCGCCTGTATTACCTATTGGTCCCTGAGGGCCTGTAACCCCCAATGGGCCTTGCGGTCCCGTATCACCTTTTTCTCCGGTTGGGCCTTGGGCACCGGTAGCGCCTTGAGCACCTATCGGGCCCTGGGGTCCCGTAGGTCCATCATTACCTGTAGGACCGGTGGGACCTGTGGCGGCTCCACCTGAATTTTCAGCATACAAGGCATAGGGTACGCTTAATAATTGAACCGTTCCCATATCATTGTAAGCGTTGCCACCCGAAGGGTCGATTTCTACCTGTAAAAATTTGTTGCCCGCGGCCCAGTTTATAGCTCCTATAGAACCCTGCAAGGCATTGCCACCGCCCATTACAACAGTTATAAGGCCGAACTGGTTAGCGGGTACGGTGTCGTTTTCGCTGTATACCACCGTGCCCATTGGGCCACCATCGTGGATAGTAAAACGGATTCCTACATTTTGATTACTGATTGGATTGCCTGCGGCATTGCGCACAACAGCCTGATAATTGAATCCTTGGGGTGCCTGGCCATAACCATAGTTACAGCACAGCAAAAAGGCAGCCCACAGGTAAAAATTTTTCATCATTGGGTAGTTTGATGATTAAAAAATACTGTGTCCTAAATACTATAGCTCCCGATAAGGGAATTTCCGAAAAATTAGTGTGGTCAGCCTTTGTTTAGTGCCGGCATACCTTGGGCTGAAGGGCATGAAGCAAACCTTAAGTGGTCAAAATAAGCCTTGACGAATAAGGATTGACACATGTTTACTGCTTTAATTGATAAAAGTTTCATATTTTCTTGATGTTCTTTTTTTCTACCCACTGTTTTAACAAATTAACAGCACTTATTGAAACTCATCATGGTAGCTCTGCGGCTTTTACTTTAACTTCGGCTTGTTAAAATACCATTGATGAGAACACCCCCCAAGTATTTATGGATAATAGCAGTTTGTTTAATTTGGTTTAGCGGGTGTAAAAAGCCGAAGGAAGGAAACTTTACTTTAAAGGTTGCGGCCAATTACAACGGGCAAACTTTTACCATCGGCCAATCAAATAACGACCCTCAAAACAGGCGTATACAAACGGATGTATTGAAATTTTACATCTCGCACATTACCCTTATTAAAACAGACAATAGTGAAGTGGAAGTAAAAGATGTGGCACTTATTGACTTCAACAATCCGGCTTCGCTAAGTATTAATGCCGATAAAATAAGCGGTGAGTTTAAGGCTATCCGTTTGGGGATTGGTGTAGACTCCATACAAAACGAGAGCGATCCAAACAATGTGGCCCCCAGCAGTCCACTTGCCGAGAACGATATGTATTGGAGCTGGTTAAAGTACATTTTTGTAAAATACGAAGCCCGTTGCGATACCAGCGGTACCGGTAGTGGAGTATATAACTGGTTCCCGCTATACCACCTTGGCGGTAACAGCCTTTATCGTACCACAACTCTTAACAAGGATTTTTCGGTATGCTGTGATGATAAAATAACGTTGAACTTAAACCTTGATGTACAAAAGATTTTTTACGGAAATACTACCCTTGATATCATTACAGAAAGCACTTCGCAAACCAGCGACCACTATGATGATGCTGTAGAGTTTATGGATAACATGGCCAACGCTTTTACGTTGAATTAATTATGAAACACGCCACCCTGGTTTTTTGTGCAGTGTTGCTCGCAATAATCGGTTTACAAAACTGTAAGCCCGACCCGCCTATTACACCACCCAATGGCGAGCCGGACAGTTTGTATACAGGCACCAAATACACTATTGCCAAGCCTTTTCGTTTTCCGAACATCAATAATTCCGGGGCAGATTCTTTAACAGAGGAAGGAATTGAACTGGGAAGAAGGTTGTTTTACGATAAGCACCTTTCCAGCACAGGGCAGTTTTCATGCGGCACTTGCCATAAACAACAATTTGCTTTTACCGACGCCGGCAACGTTTTGAGCCAAAATGTTTTTGGGCTTACCAAGCGCAATACGCCTTCTATTGTAAACCTGCTATGGGCCGGCAAAGTATTTTGGGATGGACGTTCTTCAAGCCTTGCGGCACAGGCACAGGATGCTTTTCATGGAGAGCAGGATATGAATATCCCGAATGCCATTAGTTACCTGCAAGGGGACAGCACCTATGTGCGCTTATTTAAAAAAGCCTTTGGACGACCGGGCGATGTTACTGAAGATAAAATTTACACGGCTTTGCAGCAGTTTATGATGACGCTTATTTCTGATGACTCACGTTTTGACAGTGTACAAAAGGGGCTGGCAACTTTTAGTCCGTCGGAGGCTTCCGGCTTTCAGATATGGGCAACAGAAACAGGTGACTGTTTCCATTGCCATACTTTAGGCAATACCTGGCTAATGACGGATAACCTGTTTCATAACAATGGCCTTGATTCAGTTACTTCAATTGATGCATTTGCTGATTTAGGTAGAGGAGTTATAAGCGGCAATTCTAACGACAATGGCAAGTTTAAGTCACCCTCGCTGCGAAACATTGCCCTTACTGCCCCTTATATGCACGATGGCCGTTTTCAAACACTTGAGCAGGTTATTGATTTTTACAGCGAGGGCATTAAGCTTTCGCCCACAGTGGATGCTATAATGCTGAAAGCAAACCACGCCAATGGCGGGGTACATTTAAGCGCTGAGCAAAAAGCAGATTTATTGGCTTTCCTGCAAACGCTAACCGATTATAAATTTGTAAACAACCCCGCTACTAAAGATCCTTTTGAGTAGTTAATCAGATTTGCGGCTCCTGTTGGCTGAGACAGTGAAAAGTACCAAGGCCCCATATAATATCCGTAGAATCTACCCCTACTACTTTCCTGTCCTTAAAACATCCTTGTAAAATATCCAGGGCTTTGTCGTCATTCTTTGAATCGCGGAACGTTGGCACTACAACATATTGGTTGGCGATGTAAAAGTTAGCATAAGATGCCGGTAAGCGTTGTTCTTCATATACAACAGGTGCAGGCATTGGCAGTTCAATAATGTTCAGCTGCTTTCCGTTTTCCAAACGCATTTTTGCCAGCAGTTCCAGATTTTCCCGGAGCAACTCATAGTTCTCATCCGCTTTGTTTTCTTCCACTACGGTTACTACTGTATCTTCATTTACAAAGCGGGTAAGGTCATCAATATGCCCATCGGTATCATCACCTACTATACCATCTGCCAGCCATAGTATATTATCTATCCCGTAAAATTCTACCAGGTAACGCTCAATTTCTTTTTGCGATAAATGCGGGTTGCGGTTTGGGTTAAGCAGGCAAGCTGTGGTGGTAAGCAAAGTGCCTTTACCATTAAACTCCACGCTGCCCCCTTCCATAACAATACCGGGGTTAAAAACAGGCAGACCCAACTTCTCACCAATCAGGGTTGGTATTACATCATCCAAATCAAACGGGGGGTACTTACCACCCCACGCATTATAGCCCCAATCAACAATGGCTTTTTTATTTTCCTTGCGGTTTATTAAAAAAGCAGGGCCGTGGTCGCGGCACCAGGCATCGTTAGTAGGATGAAAGAAAAACTGAATATTAGCATCGTTACGCTTAACCGTTGATGCCTGCAATTTATTTAAAGCAAACTGCTTCATGTTTTCATCAGCCACGTTTATACAAACCTGCTGACCCTGCGATACCAGGCTTATAAAATCGCAATAGGGGCCATAAATGGTATCTATTTTACCGGGCCAGCTTGCTTCCTTATGCGGCCAGCTTAACCACATGGCGCGTTGCGGTGCAAATTCTGCCGGGAAAGAATACCCTAGGGAACGGGGAGAGTTTTCGAACGATGTCAACTTATTGTTTGCTTTAATTTTATCCATGAAAAAAGTGATTGCGAAAAGTTATTCGCCGTCAATATATCTTTGGGTTATAGGCTGGTAGCTATCAATACGGCGGTCGCGCATAAACGGCCAGTGCGTACGGAAGAAATCAGTTTTAGCCAAATCTAATTCCACTACTACGTTCTCCTCTTTATCATGCGAAGCGAGATACTCTAACCTGCCGAAAGGATTGGATACAAAACTGCCCCCCCAAAACTTCATTCTTCCCTCCTGCTCTAAACCAACACGGTTAACGCTAACCACATGCACACCATTGGCTACTGCATGCGATCGCTGAATAGTTTGCCAGGCGCTGTACTGGTCCTTATTGGTTTCCTCATCCTGGTCGGTAGCCCAACCAATGGCGGTAGGGTAAAAAAGAATTTCGGCACCCATTAGCGAAGTAATACGGGCTGCTTCAGGGTACCATTGGTCCCAACAAATAAGCACGCCAAAAGTGGCATACTTTGTTTTGAATACTTTATAGCCAAGGTCGCCAATAGTGAAATAGAATTTTTCGAAATAAGCCGGATCATCAGGTATATGCATTTTGCGATACATGCCCAGGTAACTGCCGTCAGCATCCAGTACAGCTGTGGTGTTATGATAAATGCCCTGCGCGCGTTTTTCAAAAAGCGAGGCTATAATTACAACGTTTAACTCCTTAGCCAAAGCGCCAAGGCGTTCGGTAGTAGGGCCGGGGATTGGTTCGGCCAGCTTAAAGTTTTCATAATCCTCCACGTCGCAGAAATAGAGCGAGGTGAACAGTTCCTGCGTACAAATTATCTGTGCCCCTTTAGCTGCAGCATCGCGAATGCCTGCAATAGCCTTTTCGAGGTTAGGCTGCACTTCCTTACCGCAGCTCATTTGCACAAATCCAACTTTTACTTTGCTCATTACACTATTTTTAGAGGCGCGAAAATAAAATTTTTACACCGGCGCTATCAACGCGTTTTATCCGTTATTCAATTTTCCCAATTGCTTTGGCCAAACCGAAGGCAACACCGGCTGCCAATGCCCCGATGAACATAGTTTTTACGGCACCCGCCAAAGGAGGTTGGCCGGTAGCGCGCGACTTTAAAAAGCCAAAAATAAACAGGGCTATCAGCGTAATAATTACCGATACAATTAAGGCCATGCTTACATCCTTAATAAATACATACGGGCTTAAGGGAATGAGGCCGCCGGCTATATAAGCCAAACCTATGGTTAAGGCGCTGTTACGCGCCCGCGTTGGGTTGGGTTTTTCGAGGCCCAACTCAAAACGCATCATAAATTTTACCCATTTCTCCTTATCCTTGCTCATCTCTTCCGTTATTTCGCGGCTGGAGGTTTCGCTAACGCCAAAGTCCTGCAATACTTCTATCACCTCCTGCTTTTCCTTTTGAGGATAGGCCTCCACTTCAAAATATTCTCTCTTTAATTCAGACTCGTAATGATCAGCCTCTGTTTTGCCGGCCAGGTAGCCTCCCAGGCCCATAGCCACACTACCTGCAGCTATTTCAGCAATACCGGCCACCAAAATAACGTGGCCTGAATCTACCGCGCCGCTAAGGCCGGCCGCCAGGGCAAAAGGTACGGTTAGGCCGTCAGCCATTCCAATTACCACATCCTTAACAAAATCGGTGCTTTCAAAATGCTCTTCAACATGCAGCGCGTGCTCAGCTTCTGTACTCATATGCTTATTTTTTTCCAAATTGATTTTCTTCGTCTTTAGGTTCCCACAACTCAATCTTATTGCTGTCACCGTCTAGTATCCAACCAAATTTTCCGTAATCGAAATTTTGAACATCTCCTACCACGGTTACTCCTTCGCGCTTCAAACGGTTAAGGGTGGCGTTCAAATCAGTAACACGGAAGTTGAACATAAAAGGTTTGGCGCCGGGGTTGAAATAAGTAGAAGACTGTTTGAAAATGGCAAATGTGGTGCTTGCAGCCTGTTTCGATTCGTAATCGCGCCACCAAAAAAGAGAGAAGCCCTGTTGACCGAAAGAAGTGCCCAAGTGCTTATCATACCAGGCAGCCAGTTCTTTGGGGTTTGCTGACTTAAAAAACACGCCCCCAAAACCCTGCACTTTATCAGCAGCGGCTGTGTCAGAATAGCGGTTAAGAACATCAGAAGGCGCTTTAGTATCGGCATAAACCTGCCAAAACTCTATTTTGCCGTTGCGGGCTACCGCTCTTATAGCAGCAGGTAAATGCCAGTGCCCGTTGGCGGAATCGGTTTGCCCCTTATAAAAGGTGCCGGAAATTTGGCCAAAAACAACTACGGTATCGCCGTTTTGAATTAGCTGTTCTGCTTTAATAGCATAGTCAGGAAACCACTGCAGATAGCCCTTCCATGTAGCCAATGTGCTTTCCTTGCCTTCTACTTTACTACCAACCGCATCTACAAACACATGATTATTAGCCAATAACAGGCCCATTTTAGCAAGGTTATGCCCATTAACCGCCGTTATAAACTCTTTTACAGTGGCGGTATTAGTGTTAACCTCACCGGCATACATAAAAGGGGATGCTAACAGCAGGAAACAGAACCAGGACAATTTCATTTCCCAAATTAAGGAATTAAGGTGCATAACTCAGCGGCAAATTTCGTTACCCCGTGGCCACCGGGTAAGTAAAGCTCCCGAAAAACGCAAAACCCTGTTTAACCTACTGAAATTCATAATGATATAACAATAGTAGGGGAATACCGAATTTTGGAAGTGTCAACTTTTGTCAACCTTTTGGGTTAGCAATTAGCGAGTGAAGAAGGTTAAGGCGGGCGCTCTTTATTATAGAGCACAAAATAAGCAGCAAACCCTTTCCCTAATTCATCAATTCTGTTATGTTTGCGCCCGATTTTGAAAAGGGTGTAATGAAATATTCAACTACCATGTCTTTCCGCCATATTTTAACTGCTGTTTTTAGTGTTTTCCTTATGAACTTTGCTGTTGCGCAGGAAGCTGAAACCAAAGCAGAAGAGGCCCATCCGGCTACTGCCCACGAAGAGGCAGGAGAAAAGAAGTTTGATGCCGGTGAAATGATTATTGAACACATTACCGACTCGCACGACTGGCACCTTTGGGGCGAAGGCCATTCATCTGTTGCCATTCCGCTACCGGTAATTCTTTATACCGATAAAGGCCTTGATTTTTTCATGAGCAGCAAGTTTGAACATGGCCATGAAAAAGTGGAAGGCAAATACACTTACGCTTTAGTAGGGAATGAGATTAAAGCCGCCAATGCTGACGGCACTTATAATGAAGAGGCTAAGATTTACGACCTGTCAATCACTAAAAATGTTGCTACCCTGTTTATTGTAGCCGGTTTGTTACTTGTTATCTTTTTATCAGTAGCTGCGGCTTACAAAAAGAATCCGAACAAGGCTCCAAGCGGTTTACAATCTTTCATGGAGCCTTTCATCATTTTCATCCGCGATGATATTGCCAAGCAATCAATAGGCCCCAAGTACGAAAAATTTATGCCTTACCTGCTAACTGTATTCTTCTTTATATGGTTCAGCAATATGTTAGGCCTGGTTCCTTTCCCTCCGGGTGGTGCTAACTTAACAGGTAACATTGCTGTTACTATGGTATTAGCCTGCTTAACGTTCATCATTATTTTATTGAATGGTAACAAGCACTACTGGGGCCACATTTTGGCTATGCCAGGTGTGCCAAAGCCGGTGTTACTTATTTTAACCCCGATAGAAATTATGGGCGTGTTTCTGCGTCCTTTCGTATTAATGATACGATTGTTCGCCAACATTACGGCAGGCCACATTATTGCGCTGGCCTTCCTTAGTTTGATTTTCATTTTTGGTGAAATGAATTCCTATGCAGGCTTAGGCGTATCTGTATTATCAGTAGCTTTTGACGTGTTTATGGGGTTAATGGAAGTATTAGTAGCCCTTATTCAGGCGTATGTATTTACGTTGCTTTCGGCAATTTATTTTGGCGCGGCTGTTGAAGAAGCACATCATTAATCGTGTATTATTTTTTCATATATAAAACCAAACATCATGCTTAACACAGTATTATTGGATGCAGGTGGATTAGGAATCGGTTACGGTATCGCTGCTTTAGGTGCAGGTTTAGCTGCTCTTGGCGCAGGCGTTGGTATCGGTAACATCGGTAAAGGTGCGGTTGAGTCTATTGCTCGCCAGCCGGAAGCCGTTAACGATATCCGTGCAAACATGATCTTAACAGCCGCTCTGGTTGAAGGTGCTGCCTTCTTCGCAATGGTTGTAGGTCTGCTTGTAGTATTCAAGGCCTTTCCTGCCTAGTCCATACAAGTTTTAAACAGGCAGCAAAAGCGGTTGGCTGCGTTGCCTGTTTTTTCACTTTGTTAAGTTGAATTGGAGTTAATTAAAAAGAAATAGAAAAACAGAAATATGGAGTTAGTAAAACCCTCGATTGGCCTTATCTTTTGGATGATCATCATCTTTGGATTGTTGTTTTTCATCCTTGCCAAATTTGCCTGGAAGCCTATTCTGGCAATGATTAAAGAGCGCGAAAAAACAATTGAAGAAACTTTAAACGAGGCTAACAAAGCCCGTGCTGAAATGAGCCAGCTTGTAGCTAAAAACGAAGAGCTGTTAAACCAGGCTAAAGAAGAGCGCAACAAAATACTGCACGAAGCCCGCGAAGCCGCTGAAAAGTTAAAAGCAGACATTGTTGAGCGCGCCAATAAAGAAGCAGAAGATAAGCTGAAGCAGGCTTTACGCGAAATTGAAAACCAAAAAATGGCTGCTATTACTGAAGTTAAAAACTCAGTAGGTCAAATGGCGCTTGAAATTGCCGAGAAAGTTATCCGTAAGGAACTTAAAGGCAGTGCAGAGCATACTGACTACGTGAATAAAATGGCCAAAGAAACAAACCTTAACTAAGCATGAGCTCCTATAGAATTGCGCAACGATACGCCCGCTCGCTGGTAACGCTGGCCCAGGAGCAAGGCAAACTGGCTGAAGTAAATAAGGACTTCCGCCGTATGGATGAGATGTTTGAAATCAGCAAAGACCTAAAGGCTGTTTTTAAAAGCCCCATTATTGCTACAGATAAAAAGCTGGCTATTGCCAAAAAGATATTTGAGGGCAATACATCTGCTATGGTTTACAACTTTATTGTGCTGCTGATAAAGAAAGGCCGCGAAGCCTTTTTGCATGAAATTGCAGATGCATTTATTATGCAATACAATGTGCTTGCCGGCATTACTCCTGTAAAATTTACGTCTGCCACCAAACTGGATGCTGCTGAAATAAACAGGATAATCAACGCGCTTAAGGCTAAGGAAAACCTGAAAGAGGTTGAGTTAACCGAGGAAGTAGACCCTGCCTTAATAGGTGGCTTTGTGTTAACCTATGGCGATAAAATGGTGGATGCCAGCATTAAAAATCAATTGCACGGTTTCCGCAAAATTGTTGACGACAACTCTTACATCAAAAAATACTAATAGCGTAAAGCAGAAACAAAAAAGGCGGGATGAACCCGCCTTTTTTGTTTCTTTAAGTATATGAAGTCAATCCTGCCTGCTTCTTTATTAGCGTTACTATGCGTTGCGGTAGGCTGCACCAGGCCATCTTCAAAAGCTACCGGGCAGGAAACTCAACCACCATCAGTTAACAAGAGCTATAACGGGGCAGACACTATTTCCGTTATTAAGGCTACCAGCTACAAGGGTCACGTTTATCCTGAGTTATTTGAGGCCTCTTTTTTTGACAGCACAAAAGTGCTTTACCTGGGAGATGTCTTCATCTTCTCTGTAAAGCAAGTAGGAATATTGCATGTGGAAAGCGGAAAACTTGTAACCTGCGACCCTATTAACATTGGGGTTACAGCACCATTCACACAAAACTTTCCAATCGGTAACTTTCCGGTACAGCTGGCTCTGCAGGAAGAAGGCAACTACCAGGAACCGGCCTTTGCCCGCGTTTTGTTTTCCGATAAGCCGGTAGTTCGCTGGGAGGATGCTATAACACCGGGGCAACAACACTACGCATTAACGGATAGTATTATTCACTGCTACAGTGTAGATGCGGGTATGGGCGTTTTTATTGACTCCATTGCAGCAACTTACTTCAATCAATTAAGCAGCGCTAACCCCGGCGATTTATGGGATAAGGCATTTATGAATGGTACACCATTAGGCTATATGTACAGTTTCAGCAGTCATAACCTTGCCTGTTTTACAACAGGTGCGGGCGATGGTTGCTACGGTACGTTTATAGGCTTTGATGCAGACGGAAATCCCTGCAGGCTACTTACTGATTTTGGATTACAACGCTGGTAAAAAAGAAAGCCCCCTAAAAGGAGGCTTTGCTGATAAAATCTTGTGCCCTATTATCTTCTTCTTAAGAACAAGGAGATGTAATAAAGTAACATAGCCAATGAGGACAGAGCGGCAACAACATAAGTCATAGCGGCCCACCATAAGGCATCTTTCGCCATCTCGTGTTCCTGCGATGAAACCATGCCCGATTCATTTAACCAGGCTAAGCCACGGTTGCTGGCATCAAATTCCACCGGCAGGGTAATAAAGGAGAACAGTGTGGTTAAAGCGAATAAGCTAAGGCCAACCACTACTATTGCAATACCTACCACAGGGGCAAACATGGCCAGCACTATGCCACCTAACAGAATAAACTGGGTCCAGCGCGAAGCAAAACTTACCGTAGGTACCAGTTTGCTGCGCAAACCTAACCAGGTGTAAGCCTTAGCATGCTGCACCGCGTGGCCACATTCGTGCGCAGCTACAGCAGCAGCCGCTACACTGCGGCCGTTATATACTTCGGGCGATAGGTTTACGGTTTTTTCAGTAGGGTTATAGTGGTCTGTTAACTGCCCTTCTACTGACATTACTTTTACATCATCAATGCCGTTATCACGCAGCATTTTCATCGCAATTTCCGCACCGCTCAGGTTACCGCGGAAAGTTACCTGCGAATATTCGTTGAATTTGCTTTTCAGCCTCATACTCACTAACCAGCTGATAAGCATAAAGACACCAACAATTACATAAATTCCCATGATTGTGTTTTGTTTTTAGTTGTATAACCTTAGCAACAAAAAGTGTGCAAACTTGTTTGCACTATCTTTTTGTCAATGTTTAGGACGCAATGGCCTGCCATTTATTGTTTTATTAACAATAAGCGCTTGGTTAAGCTATTGCCGTTCAGGTTAATATGTAGATAGTAGAACCCGCTTTGCTGGGCGCTTAAATCAACCGAAAAATGGTTTGATAAGTCGCCGTAAGGTGTATTCATTACTACTCTTCCCAAGGCATCAGTAATCTTTATCTCTGCGCCAAAAAGCGATTGTTTGGACAAATACACATCAAACAAACCGTTTGAAGGGTTTGGAATAACTGACAGCGCATCGCCGTCTAAGGGGGCAATGCCACTTGGCGGTGCAACAGGCTCCACTGCACAGTTACCGCCTATTTTGCCAAGTATTTCTTCGTAGTTCGAATTTACAGTAGCTATTACCCGGTCTATACAAATCATGGTATCAGTAAGCGTACTGTAGTAAACACGCATAAAATTAAGTGGTGCTGATTGTTTAAAGAGAGAATTCTCGTCGGCAGCTATGCCTACAATATGGCCATTGGCCGCGGAACGGATATCAGGGGTGTAATTACCAAGGGCCAGGTTCTTCACGGAGTCAACCACCACGCCATGCAGTTTAAGTTCATAAGCCAATAGCAAACAACTTGGGCTTAATACGCTTAAGTCAACATACTTGTTTTGCCAATCAACATTAGCAATGCTAAAAGTTACGCTATCGTTAGGGTTATAGATGTTAAAAGGAAACTCGCAATGCTTGTGCGTGTTTTGGTAATTACCGCTATGATGGTGCTGGCCTGCATTGTTTAACAGGCATCCATTTAAGCGGGCAGCATCCGTTACCGTTATGGTACTATCGCCGTTTAAGTCAATGCACGGTGCATAGTTAATGCTCTCATTTTTCAAACCATTCAGGTATAAGTTAAAGTCCGCGGCATTGGCAGCCTGGTTAATGTCTAAATCGCCTCGTACGCTGCTGCCGTTGCAAACGTTGTTGCAATCTTTTTGTGCATTGCCTAAAGTATCGCCTGCACAGTCAACATAAATGGCGCAGGTTGGCAAAATTTCATACACCTTAAACCCGCCGTTATCATAATACAAATGCATACAAACCTGTGCCCAGTTATTGTCGTACGTTTTTTCGTAGTGGCCAAGGCGGTCGGGAGATTTATCCCAGTTAACACGCACAACCAATGTATAAACACCGGTATCTACATCCGTTACATCTATCCATTGGCAATCTAAACCTGCTCCGTAAATATCGCCACAGCCGGCTGTAATACCCATGTTGCTGCAACCAAATTTTGCCATTCCGCCTCCGCTGCATTCCAAATCCAATACACAGAAACCGTTTTTATAACCGGCCTCCATTTGGTTCCAGTTTTGATCAAACAACAGATACTCCGCATAACCTACATAATGCCAGTGGTTATGGCAGGCATCGTAAACAAACTGGTTGCCCACCGTATCCATAGGGCCTATGTAATAATCTTCGTTACCTATATTGCGGATATGTGTGCTGAAACGGATAATACGGCGATTGCCGTAACCTGCCAAACAACCTTCACCCACATAGCAGTTTACTGAACCGGCATTTATATTATCTACATACATTGATGTTTCCAACTCATTCTGGTCAACAGCTAAATCAGGTGCAGGGCATAAAGGGCTTGGCGCATAAACACAACTGCCATCGCTAATTGTTGCCAGCGGGTTATAGTTGCAGGCCAAAGGGTCCATACACCCGGCAATAGGGCCATGAAAGTGAATCTGCCAGTTAATGGTGTTGCCCACACAGGATGTCAGGTAATCTCCAACGCGTATGTAGTACGTGCTGCCTGCCTGTAAAGCCGCTGTTATTTTTGACTGGAAGTTACTGCCGCAACCATCATCGTCATAAAAAGTTGTGCCCTGCACGCCTTCGCCAATTACCAAACCACCGCAATGGTCGTAAACATAAAGTTTGGTGTCGCAGGTATTACCTAAACCGCAGGTTTGTATATCATAAGTGCCTGATGAATCCGCCGTAAAAACATACCAGGTTTCCGGTGCCGGTGCAGTCATGGTATCTTTAACAGCTACCAAAGGGTTAGTGCAGTCATAGCCAGGGGGGCAATTAAAAGTTATTGTTTCAAGATTAGTGAATTGACCTCCGGATATAACCACCGCCCCGTCGAGGGTAACTGAGTAAGAGCCATTACCATATGCACAGCATATACCGTCGCCTGCCTGGTCGAAAATCGTGAACTTAACACACTGGGCAGCGCCTATACAAACAGTATCGCTGTTCACTCCCCCTGAATCAACCAACGCATTGGTTTGGGCATCACGTAAAGTCCAACTTGTTTCCAGTGGGTAATTATCTGCAACAATGGTGATGATAACCTGTTTTTGACCACCGCCACAAGCAGCCTTCAAAACTGAACCAAGGGCAAAAAGGGCAAACAGTAAAAAGTAAAATTTCTTCATACTTCCGGATTAGTCCTTGAATGTAGAAATATTTCCGGTAACGGGGGCGCTTCGCTTTTCAAGGAGCTGCAAATGCTTAAAAAACAAACGGCGCCCATAAGGCGCCGTCGCTTAGTGATTCCTTTAACTTACACCTTATAAAGTGCTTTTTGCAAGGCTCACAAGGCGGATAAACTCTGAGCGGTAACCCTGGGCATCACTGCCCTTTGCATTACGCGCCCACTCCAATACTTTATCAATAGAACTGCTACCCTTAAATTTCGAATCGCGCAAAATCATACCGAAAGAAACTACCGAAGCAGCAAAACGAAAATCCTCTGATGCAGAAGTAAAGGCTGTGGCCTGGTCGCTTACCGGCATTTCAATCAGTTTGCTCTTATCTTCTTTAGGCTCTTTGTAGCGCAGCTTTACGGTTAGCAAATCTGACGAAGAAACTGCGTTAACCAGGCTTTGATATTTTAAAGCATCCACCTTGGGGCTCGTCATTGATTCATCTTTTTCATCCATGGTAATTTCGTAAAAGGCAGTAACATTAGTGCCTGCTCCAATTTCTCCTGCGTCCTTGGTGTCGTCGTTAAAGTCCTGGTCGGCCATCAAGCGATTTTCGTAACCAAGCAAGCGGTAGCCTTTCACTTTTACAGGATTAAACTCCACTTGTATCTTAACATCCTTAGCAATACATAACAGTGTTGCGCCCATTTGGCTAACCAGGTTTTTATTGGCCTCAAACAGGTTATCGATATAGGCATAATTACCATTGCCTTTATCAGCCAGTTGTTCCATTTTGCTATCCTGGTAGTTGCCCATGCCAAAACCAAGTACAGATAGAAACACTCCCTCCTTTCTCTTTTTCTCAATCAGGCGCACCAAATCGCCATCGCTGGTTACCCCTACATTAAAATCGCCATCGGTACACAGTATAACACGGTTATTACCATCGCTCATAAAATTTTCGCGGGCGGTTTTATAAGCCAGCTCTATTCCTTCAGCACCGTTGGTAGAGCCGCCTGCTTCCATATTCTCAATAGCCTGAAAAATCTTCTCCTTGTTGGCACAGGAAGTAGAAGGCAGTGCAAGGCCGCTGGCTCCTGCATATGTTACTATGGCCACACGGTCGCCGGCGTTGAGTTGATTTACTAGTAGGCGGAGTGAATTTTTAACCAATGGTAGTTTATCAGACTCATCCATTGATCCCGATACATCAATTAAAAAAACCAGGTTAGATGAGGGCAGCGAAGCAGTTTCAATGCTTTTGCCATGTATGCCGATGCGCAACAGCTTATGGTTGGCATTCCAGGGGCAAGTGCTCAACTCTGTGTTAACAGAAAATGGTTGTCCGTTTTTGGGTTCAGGATAATTGTAGCTGAAGTAATTAACCAATTCCTCTAAGCGCACAGCGTCCTTGGGAACACTTTGACCGCTCTGCAATTTTTTGCGCATAATGCCATACGACGCCACATCTACATCAATTGAAAAAGTAGAAAGCGGTTTTTCTATAGGCCTCAAAAACTCATTCTCCTTAATGTAATTGTAGGCTTCACGGTTAAATTCTTCCTTCTCTTCAGGCTTGTCTGTGTAATCTGCCGCCTGCACTTTCTTTTCCATATCCGGGGTCCAGGCGTAAGATACACCATTGGCATCCTGCACGGTTACCGTGTAGGTGCCGGCTAAAGGTGCCTGATCAACTTCCACTGCATCACCCAGTTGCGTTGTTTCAGTAATAGTTTGTAAATCCGGTGGAGGGGGTGCTGATTGCGACTCGGTTACTTTGGTATAGGTCGAAGGCTCTTCAACAGCATCTTTGCTATTATGAGCATTGTAATTTCCTGCATTTCTTTGACCCAGCGGTTTGCCGTAGTTGCAGGAATTTAAACAGAGCAGTAGTGCGGTGGCAAGGCAAAGCCCGCCGGCCACAAGGGTTTGTGCAGCTTTCATAACATTAGGTTTGGTTAGGTAAAAACCGGTATGGGTATATTTAAATAGTAGATGCCGGCCCGTTAATTTTCCATAAACGCTTCAGAATATTTATGCTTAATGGGTTAGCCGATGCATCATTTTATGCTTAAACTACATGCAATAGAAGCAGGGTCAGCGTTATATAAGCATGATAGCAACTTTACGCTTTAAAAGGTATTTGATATTACATCACTTAAAACCTGTTATATGCGTACCGCTCTTGTTATCACGCTTTTAGTATTGTTTGCCGGTGCCAATGCTCAGCGCAGCATGCTTTCCGATTCAGCCAAAACTTCACTACTTGCATTTGCAAGAATGGAGTTTGGCATCCATGCCGGGCCGGGTATTAGCACTTTTTACAATCAGCATCCGCTACAAAGCCCGCGTAACCCGCTAAAATCACCCTATGGGGGGGCTTTGGTTGGATTTTTCTATCAATACCATTTTACACCTATTGTAGGGTTACAGATGGAAGCCAACTGGGAACGAAAGGGGGACATATGGTATGATGTGGCAAGTTGGAGCGAAACCGGCACTTTTACGCATAGCTACGCCTACGAAAACATTAACTACTTAACGGTACCTGTAACACTTAAACTCAACTTCGGCAAAACGGTAAAATTCTTTACCAATACCGGTTTATACGGAGGCGTATTGATAAATGTTTACCGCATAAGCAGCGATAATACCCGCGGACCCGGTGCGGAACTAAGCGTAAGCCAGGTGCGGACAGTAACTGATGTGAGCAGCGATTTAAGACAGTTAGATGGGGGTGTGGTAATGGGCCTTGGCGTTAGTTTTCCATTAGGGCGTTATGCTGCCTTTACCTTCGAGGCACGCGATAACCTGGGCCTGGTGAACCTGAATAAAGGTACCGGTTTATACGGCAACAACTTTTACAACAATAATGCAAACTTCATTTTCGGGCTGCATATGTTAATGGATAAACCCGGTAAAAGCGCCAACCTGCGATACAAAAATCAATAAAGTAAAAACACAGGGAATGTGCCTAAAGCCTCTTGGGGAGATATTTTTTCGGGGAGGTTTTTTCTTATCCGTCAATGCCTTCGTAAACGGGCTTCTCAGCAGTGGCGTAAACAAGGTTTTGTTCCTTGCTGTAATAATTTTCCAGTTCCTGCAGTATCTCAAAAATTTCGTCCTTGTTATCTGTAGTTACCAGTTTATTGCGGAATACTTTTACATTAGGAAAACCGGCAAAGTAAGGCGCATAGTGGCGGCGCATTTCTAAAATGCCCAGCTTCTCTCCTTTCCACTCCATACTACGGATAAGGTGCGTTTTGCAAGCCTCTAAACGTTCAGATAATGTAGGCGGCGCTAAATGTTCACCTGTTTTTACAAAATGTTTTACCTCGCGGAAAATAAAAGGATGGCCAATCGAAGCACGGCCAATCATCACACCATCGGCACCGTATTTCTTAACCATGTCCACCGCTTTTTCAGGCGTATTTACGTCTCCATTGCCGAACACCGGGATTTTTAAACGCGGGTTTTCTTTCACTTTGGTTATCCACTCCCAGCGGGCGCTACCAGTGTACATCTGGTGTTTAGTGCGGCAGTGGATAGAAATAGCCTGTATGCCCACATCCTGCAAGCGCTCGGCAACTTCCACTATGCGTATGGAGTTATCATCCCAACCTAAACGGGTTTTTACCGTTACGGGTAGTTTAGTGCCTTTTACAATGGCAGCAGTAAGCTTCACCATTTTATCTATATCGCGCAATATGCCGGAGCCTGCATTACGGCATACCACATTCTTAACCGGGCAGCCATAATTAATATCCAGCAGTTCAGGCTTGGCAGCTTCTACAATTTCTGCACTACGCACCATAGCCTCTTCTTCGCCTCCGAAAATCTGAATACCCACAGGCCTTTCATCGGGGTAAATGTCCAACTTCTTCACACTCTTTTCTGCATCGCGTATAAGGCCATCTGAACTGATAAACTCGGTATACAGCATGTCGGCACCGTGCTTTTTACACAAATGCCTAAATGGCGGATCACTTACATCCTCCATTGGCGCTAGCAGTAGCGGCATATCAGGTAGTTCTATGTGTCCGATTTTTATCACAGGGGCGCAAAAGTAAGCAAAAGCAGCCAAACAGGCCCGGTAACGTCCGCTATTTGCCGATTGCTCTTCCTCCAGCTATACAGCACCGATTAATAATTACTTAGGTACCATCAAAGACCTTTGTTACTTATTCCAAACCGCGGTCAATAAAGAAATGATTACTTAGAGTAAAGAACAAGCCCCATGAACGCAAACCTTGAAGCAGCTTTTCAAAAAATTGAAGACGACCGTAAGCAATTATTCGTGCTGCTTAAAAATTACAGCAATGAAATACTACTTAAAAAACCGGCCCCTGATAAGTGGAGTGTAGCTGAGGTGATAGGCCACTTAATGGTAGCCGAAGGCGCTTCCTTAAAATATCTGCAAAAGAAAACGCAGGATATGAGCAAGGAACCGAACGCAGGCTTTACGGGCTGGCGCAGGTTAGCTTTTGTTAAGTTGGTTTTTGTGTTGCCTGTTAAGTTTAAAGCGCCCGAAATTACTGCCCCTCCAAAAGAAACTAAATCGTTGGAAGTGCTTGAGCACGAATGGACGCAATTACGGAAAGACACTTACAAACTAATTAGTTCGTTGTCTGATGCTGACGCTAAAAAATCTATTTGGAAACACACTCTTGCCGGTAAAATGAACATTTACCAGATGGTAGAGTTTTTTGGGTTCCACTTTCAAAGGCACTTAGGGCAAATACGGCGAACGCTTAAAGCTGTTGCCTAAAAGGTAGGCATATCGAAAGTTATTTACCTGCTAAAGCGCACTCAATGCTTTCTTCTTCTAATATACATTCGGTTAACTCCGAAAGCAAATCAATCAGCTTCTCCATCTTTTCTTTGCCAATCATTTTGGCGTACTTTTCTTTCAGTTCAATAGAGCAGCCCAAAAAGTAGGTCATAAAATCAACCCCTTCGTTGGATACGGAAATCATTTTTGAACGGGAGTCCGACGGGTGAGGCACCACATCAATAAAGCCCTTCTCTTCCAGCAGGTTTACCATTTTACTCATGGCCTGCTTGCTTACCCTTGCGCGCTGGGCCAGTTCATTGTTACTTACCGGCTCAAGGCTTATAATACTTATTAAACGCAGGTGTTCGGGCCGTATATCATCCCAACCATCCTCTTTCCATTTTTTTTGCGCCCATTCATTAAAATGCCTGTAGGCAATATAAATAAGCCTCCCTAACGCCCTTTTACGGGCGGGCATATACTTTTCCAATTTGGCTTTTGCACGTTTATCCAGCATCACTTCAAATATGGCTTTTTACAATTCAGGTTACAAATATAGCGTTTAAAATAAAAATAGTCAACCCTCTTGACTATTTAGTCAACTTGGTTTACTATTGCACCTCCAAACTCAGTGTTATGTCTAACGAAACCTCGAAAAAAAGCGTAAAAACCATTGTTATTCGGGTAATCCTCGGCCTTGCCATAGTTATTGGCGGCTACTTTGGTGTTAAGAAGATTATTTATGAAATGCACCACGAAACAACCGATAACGCCCAAATTGAGGCACGCCTGGTGCCAATACTACCCCGCGTAGCCGGCTACATAAAAACCATTTACGTGCAGGACTATGCTACTGTTAAAAAGGACTCTTTATTGGCTGAGATTGATGACAGCGAACTGCAATTGCAATTAGAAGAAATGGAGGCAGACCTTGCCCAGGCCGAAACGGATGTGGATAATGCCCGTGCTTCAATCGCTAATGCCAACGCCAGTGTATCTTCTGCTTATGCCAATCTTGATGTGGTGCAGGCGCGCCGCGATAAAGCGCAAAAGGATTTCGAGCGTGATAAAAACCTTTTGGCCGATGCCGCCATTACTCAAAAGCAGTTCGACGACTCAAAATCTAATTTTGATGTAAGCACTAAACAGGTTGAGGCTACCCGTAACGATGTAAACGTAGCCCAAACCAAATTGAGCGTACTGCAGGCACAGCTTAAAAAGGCTGAAGCGCAGATAGAAGTAAAAAAAGCACGCATTGAGCAGCAGAAGCTAAAACTTAGCTACTGCAAAATTTATGCTACCAGTGATGGTAAAATTGGCAAGCGCAATATTGATGCCGGCCAGTTTGTACAGGCAGGCGCTCCGCTGTTTACCGTTGTAAACGACCAGGACTATTGGATTGTAGCCAACTTTAAAGAAACCCAGATACAACATCTTAAGCCTAGCCAGGAAGTAGAAGTTAAAATTGATGCTTACCCTGATTTGAAGGTAAAGGGCAAAATAGTTTCGTTTAGTGATGCTACCGGCGCTCGTTTTTCATTGCTGCCGCCTGATAATGCTACCGGCAACTTCGTTAAGGTTACCCAGCGCATACCGGTTAAAATTCAATTAGACGATGAAGCACAGTTAAAGGATAAACTACATGCAGGCATGAGCGTGGAGGTTTCAGCTGCCTACTAAATTTTTGCGCTAATCGTATAAAATGAAAAGCCTTGCCAAAATATTAATTGTGTTCACCTGCATATCAGCAGCCATTATGGAGCTGATAGACGCAAGCATTGTGAACGTGGCCCTTACCAACGTGGCAGGCAACCTGGGTGCCACCATTGAGGATGTAAGCTGGGTAATTACGGCCTACGCCATTGCCAACGTTATCATCATTCCCATGACGGGATTTTTGGCCCAGTACTTCGGCCGCAAAAATTACTACCTCTATTCCATCGTTATTTTTACTGTTGCGTCCTTGCTATGCGGCAACTCTACCAGCCTGTGGGAGCTTGTCTTTTGGCGCTTTGTTCAGGGCATAGGTGGAGGCGCACTGCTTTCAACTTCTCAAAGTATTTTGTTCGACACCTTCCCCATAGAACAGCGCGGAACCGCCTCTGCCTTGTTTGGCATGGGTATAGTAATGGGGCCAACCTTAGGACCAACGCTGGGAGGTTTAATTATTGACCATTATGCATGGCCTCTGATATTTAATATCAACCTGCCGTTCGGTATTCTGGCGGCCACGTTAACCTATTTATTTGTTGAAGACTCCAAGCATCACACCTTTAAACCAAGTATAGATTGGATGGGCATACTACTGCTTATGGCAAGCGTAGGAGCGCTTCAATATGTACTGGAACGGGGCGAAGCCAATGACTGGTTTGCTGACGAAAGCATACGCATTTTTGCAATTGTAGCTGTGGTTTCTATTATAGGTTTCATCATCTGGGAGTTGAATGAGGATGAACCCGTGGTTAACATCAGGCTGCTTGCCGATCCTAACCTTACCATCACAACATTGTTAACCTTTGTTTCCGGTTTTGCGCTGTTTACTTCAGTGTTTGTTTACCCTCTTTTATTACAAAGGGTGTTGGGGTATACGCCAACTATGGTAGGTATGTCGCTAATGCCAAGCGCCCTTGCATCACTTGTGGTAATGCCCATTGTAGGCAGGCGGTTGCAGGCGGGCGACTCTCCCAAAATCTTCATTACATTGGGCTTTATCATTGTAATGATATACGGCTGGATGCTTTATAAACGCGCCGATATAAACGCGGGAATGGGTGATTTCTTTTTGCCGCTTATGGTTAGAACGGTGGGCATTTCAATGATGGCTGTAACCCTTACCAACCAGGCGGTGGTAGGCCTTAAGCCGCGCGATATTCCACAGGGCGTAGCCTTAAATAACATGATGCGCCAGCTGGGTGGCGCCTTCGGTATTGCTATAATGAATACCTACATCGCACAGCGGTTTGCCATTCACCGCAATGATTTGTTGCCGAATTTCAGTACGGATAACATCAACTTTGTTGAACGCAATGCAGGCATGGTACAAACATTGGCATCTAAACTACCTGTTGGTGCCGATGCGCAGCAACAGGTTTACCAGTTAATGGATTTTAACCTGACCAAGCAGGCATACCTGCTCACTTACATGGACGCCTTTTTGCTTTCTACTATAGCAGTACTGGCGGTATTCCCTTTAATAGCTGCATTACGCAACAATAAACTAACCAAAGAAGCACAACAGGCCGCTACGGAAGCAGCCCATTAAACCACAACTCAAAATGTATTTATATATGAGAGGAATTAAGAAAATAGTATTGCTTATCGGAGCCTTGTATTTTACCGGTATAGCATTTGCGCAAACGCCAACTGCACCGTCACAGTTAACGGAGCTAATCAATAAGGCTTTTGATAATTACCCCAAGCTTAAAGAAGGTGCCGAATATGTAAAACTGGGGCAGGCAAAAACAGAATTGGCGTATGGAGCTTACATGCCGATAATCAGCGCCGACGCAAGCTACCGTTATAGCCAGCCTACACCCGAAATAACTATTCCGATACCGGGGTACGAATCGAAGATTAAGTTTGTGCCCGCTAATAACTACGATTTTGCATTAAAGCTCACTCAACCTATTTATGACTTTGGCCGCACACAGGCCGGCATTAATAAAACCAAAGTAGATGCTGAAGCTAATAAGGACAACCTTGAAAACTCAAAAAACGCCCTGGCCTACCAGGTAGCGCAATTGTATTACGGCATAGTTTTCCTGAATAAAAGTATAGCAGTTCAAAACGGCCAGTTGGATTTGTTGGGAGAAAACGAGAAACTGATACAGAACAAGATTAAAAACGGCGATGGCCTGCAATTTGATTTGCTTTCTACACAGGTAAAAAAGAACAGCGCACAAAACCGCTTGATTGATTTGCAATCGCAACTGCAAAAACAATACAACCTGCTGAATATGCTTACCGGCAATACCGGCAGCGGTTATATTTCGTCTACCGATGTTAATACAGCAGTATTAAGCGCAGATGCCGTTAGCACCGATAACAACTATGATGTTAAACTATTGCAGGATAAACTAAGCAGTAACGCCTGGGATATCAAAATTGCTAAAAGAGGATGGTTGCCGGCTTTAATGCTTAACGCACAGGCAGGTTATAAAAACGGCTTTGTGCCTGATATTGAAAAACTAACTTTTAACTATGGTGTGGGTGTTGGTCTTAATGTTCCCATTTTCAGTTCTGCCCGGCCTAACTACCAAACAAAAATTGCCAAAATAAATATGCAGGCTAACACTTACGCTTTAGAGGCGCAGAAGCTTAGCCTTAACAAGGATATACAGCAATCCCAAGAGGACATTTCCGCTAATCAGCAAAAGTTAAACAACTATAAATTGCAGTTGCAGCAGGCAGAAGAAGCACTAAAGCTTGCGAACAGCCGTTACAAAAGCGGTGTTATTACCAACCTGGAATTGCTTACCGCCCAAACTAACTTGCAGGATGCAAAATTAGGGGAGATACAACTGCAGTACAATGTTCTGCTGGCCGAATTGGAATTAAATAAAATAGGCGCCGTAAAATTTTGGTAGCAATCGTGGGTAGATTGTTAGTGTGTGGGCCCCTGCTTAAGCGGGGGCCTTATTTTTTAACCAATAAATACTCTACTTATTCAGTAGAGTTTATAGATTAGCGATTGAAAAGAGGTTTCAATGGAAAAGATTGGCATTATTGGTGGTGGCTTTAGCGGTTTGTTATCCGCAATACATTTAACTGAACAGGCACAACAACCACTTCATATTTATATCATTAATAAAGGCAGCGATTTTCCGAAAGGAATTGCCTACAGCACTGTTGCACCATGGCATTTGCTTAATGTTAGGGCAATGGGTATGTCTGCCTTTCCTGATGATTTGGGCCATTTTGTAAACTGGTTAAAGCAACATCCTGCCTACAGCCATAAGGAAGAAGCAGAATTGAAAATGACCTTCGTGCCTCGCATGATTTATGGCGAATACCTACAAAGCATCTGGAACAACTTTCAGGCAAAGATTAAAGATCAGGGCTTACATAAGCTAAGCCTTATAGCGGATAGAGTAACCGGCACAGAGATAAATGACGAGGGCACCGCCCTACGAACAGAATTTAACGGCACCATAAACGTAAATAAAGTAGTACTGGCGGTGGGTCACTTTGCTCCTTCGGCGCTGCCTTTTCCCGACGAAGTGCTTGCCGGCCACCCCGCCTACATTGGCAACCCCTGGAGCCGCTGGGAAGAAAATTTTGAAGACAGAGGTGGCAACGCTTTTATATTAGGCAGCGGCCTTACAATGGTAGATACGGTGCTCTCTTTGCTTAACAACAACTTTAAAGGCAAAATTTATTTCAGTAGCCGTAACGGGTATTTGCCCAAGTCGCACGGCAACCATGTGCAAACCGACTTTTTTAATCCGGAAGATTTAACCTCGTGGAGGCTTACGGACTTAATAAAATTGTATGAGCATTGGGCGAACCGCTATAAAGATGAAGGCCGCCCGGCATTTTTGGCGGTCGATAAATTTCGCCCGCTTACCCAGCAAATTTGGAATACCTGGACCATAGGGGAAAAGAAATTTTTCCTGGAACACTATAAGGCATTTTGGAATGTGCGCAGGCACCGTATTGCCGAAGAAGTGCATGTGGTAATCAAAAACGCCCTTGCCGATGGAAAGCTTGTTTTGATAAAAGACAAGGTGCATTCCGTAACGGCCGATGGCAGCCAGCTGCAAGTACATATTAATGGCGAAAAAGAAAAACAGACGTTGAGCAATATTAGCTACTTCTTTAATTGCACCGGGCCGCAGGAAACCTACCAACACAGCACAGACCCCCTTATAAGAAGCTTAATTGACAACGGGCATGCGCAGGCTGATGATATTGACTGGGGCCTTAAGGTAAATGATAAGTATGCGTGTATAAAGAGGAACGGGCAGGCTTCTGATTCACTTTTTGCTACGGGCTGCGTTATAAAAGGTACGTATTGGGAAACCTTCGCCGTGCCTGACCTCCGTAAACAGCTTAAAGCACTTGCCACCAATATAGTACAGCAACCGCAGCCCACGGTGGTTTCTTAACTTATTACATACGCATTCTTTAATTCTGCCGTTTAGCTTATACACTAAAAACATAAATTATGAAAGCGTATTCCACCTTAACCGAGGCCCTGGCTGATTTTAAAGCAAAAGGCTACGATCGCGATTTTAACCTTAAAGAGAATTACCTGGAATGTGTAACCTCTAAAAAGCAACTATCCCCCTCAGACTTCGAAATTGTAAATGTGATTAGGTTTGAAGGAATGACAGACCCCTCCGACCAAACCATTCTTTATGTGATTGAGGGAAATGACGGCACTAAAGGCACTTTGGTTAGCGCTTACGGCTTATATGCCGATCCCATATCAACCGAGCTGGTTAAGAAGCTCAACATTCAACATTAAGTTTTATGTTTGGTGCTTATGCAAGCACCTTTCAGGCATTTACCGCTTTTTGCCCGTTTAGCCTTTATACCTGCATTTTACATAGTTAACCTGGGCGTATTTTATTACCTGGGGTCATTTATTGCGCACCAGTTTTTAGGCGTTGAGGACCCCTCTAAACTAATGAGTGGCACCTTAGCCAATGCTTCCGATGTTTATCCCTTTCTTTTTTTGCAGGGCTTGTTTTCTATCGGCGGCTTTTTACTTAGTGCAGTACTATTCACCAAGTTCGAAACCGGCACCATTGGCCGCAGCATGCATTTAAATGCAGCTCCTGAAATACGCCTGGTGTTGTTAACTGCCATTGCTATAGTAGCAGCCCAACCACTTATTGAATTTTTATTGGAATTAAGTAAAGGCTTTGCCTCGGCTCCTGCCCTTCAGCCACTTCGCGAACTGGAAGAGAAAGAAGCTGCCTTTATGGAAACACTGCTTAACTACACCGGTTTGGGGCGCTTTATAGTTACTGCCACCGTAATAGCGCTGGTACCTGCTTTAAGCGAGGAGTTTTTCTTTAGGGGTTTACTTATGCGTACCATGCTTAGGAGCAAAACCAATGTGGCAGTTGCCATCATAGTTTCAGGCTTGCTGTTTGCCATTGTGCATGTGCAGCTTTCCAACTTTCTGGCCATATGGGTTTTGGGCTGCTTTCTGGGTTATCTTTATTATATCAGTAATAGCCTCTGGCTACCGGTATTAGCCCACTTCATAAATAATTTTTTGACGGTTTTGCTCAAATACCTCTATAATACAGGTAATGTTTCCAAAGATTTTGCAGAGGCTACCAGCCCCTTATGGTTAACACTAATAGGTACAGCGCTGTTTAGCCTGTGCATTTTTATGTTTTATAAATGGCGCGAAAAAGCAGATTTTGCCGACACTCAAGAACAACCCCATATAGAAACCCCTTCATATGAATAATCTCCTTGTCCGCATTGCCTCCGGAATAGTGTTCGTGGCATTAATGGCCACTTGCATTCTGTGGAACCAATATTCATTCCTTGCCCTGTTCTTCTTTATACTGGTAGGCTCGCTTAATGAGTTTTACAACATCACCGGCCCAAAGCGCGAGCCCTCCACTAATTTATGGACCGGCAAGTGGATGATAATCTTTATGTGTGTGTTTGTTTACCTGGTTTCTTACCTGCTGGCCTCTCCTCCGGTTAGGTCTCTGCCCGATCCTTCAAATCCGCTTAAAGCCTTGTTTAGCGTAATTATGATGCAGCGCGATTCATCGTTGGCATTAGGTGTATTTGTGCCTATCATTATTCTTAAAATGATTGGGGCCGAATTGTTCAGCAAGCGCGAAAACCCCTTCACCAATATCGGCTGGAACGTGGTAGCCGTAGGTTACATACTTATTCCGCTGGTGCTTACCAACAACATTTACTTTTCAAACGGAGGTTTCTTTTTAATGGCCGTTTTTGTTTTAATCTGGGTTTACGATTCTGCAGCTTATGCCTTTGGCTCAGTACTGGGCCGCCACAAATTGTTTGAGCGCATATCGCCTAAAAAAACTATTGAAGGTTTAGTTGGCGGCGTGTTGTTTACAGGAGCCCTCGCCTATTTCATTCCTACCATAGTTGAAAGCTTTAAAAGCAGCCAGGCTGAATGGGTAACCCGCTCACTTATCCCGCAACTCAGCGCCCTTTCGGGCATCCAATGGATATTACTGACCGTAGTAATTATACTGGCAGCCACTTTTGGCGATTTGGCGGAGTCACTTTTAAAGCGCAGCCTTAAGATAAAGGACTCCGGTAGCATAATGCCAGGTCATGGTGGTTTCCTTGATAGGTTTGATGCCTACCTGTTTACAGTGCCCTATGTTGCCTTAATGCTTTGGGTATTTAACCAGGTTAACAACCTATCCATAATGATAGACTACATCAGCAAGTAGTTCAGTACCAAATGTTTGATTTTAAGGCAATTAAACAGCAGCTTTACAATTCCAACTAATTGCCTTACGTTTGTGGGCTTTAATATTAGAGAACCGGCATGAAAAGAAAAATGAAGATTCACAAGGAAGGCCACATGACCCTCCTTGTATCAGGTATAATCCTTCTCATTTTCAATATAGTAATTGCTTTTGTTTACAGAGACCTGACGGTTTACTATTTAACCGGCGCATTATCTCTTGTAATACTGGTAGCGTTCGCTTCTTTTTTCCGCATACCCCACCGCGAGTTTATTACGGGTGATAGCCACATTATAGCCCCGGCCGATGGCCGAGTAGTGGTAATTGAAGAAACCTTTGAAAAAGAGTACTTCAGCGATAAGCGCATACAGGTATCTATTTTTATGTCTCCGGCCAATGTGCACGTAAACCGCACACCGGTTAGCGGCGTGGTTACTTACCAAAAGTACCACCCCGGTAAGTACCTGGTGGCCTGGCACCCTAAGTCCTCTGAAAAAAATGAGCGCAATACGGTAGTAATTGAACATGACGAAACAGGCCTGGAGATTTTAGTGCGCCAGATAGCCGGCAAACTTGCCCGTAAAATACGTTGGTACTTAAACGAAGGAGATGAAGTGGAGCAGAATGCCGAATTAGGCTTTATAAAATTCGGCAGCCGGGTAGATATGTTCTTACCGCTTGGCACGAAAATAGATGTTCAGTTAAATCAAAAAGTAAAAGGCGGCATTACGGTTATTGGTACTCTGCCGGCTACTGAAGAATAACAACTTAAACAGTTACAATGAAAAAATTTGCATTACTACTAACCCTTGTTTGCGCAATAGCTTTCGCTAACGCTCAAACAGCTGGCAATCAGCAAAACGTAAAAACAGCAACGCCGGTTCTTAAAGTAGACCAACAGGTAAACAATAATTTTGTAGCGCCTAAAGCTGAAACCGGAAGCAAAACCACAACTTCTTCAACTACCTCAACAAACAGCGCTGCGCAAAAAAGCTGCATGAGCGCTTCAACCGATGGTTCAACACCGGCCGGCTGCGTAGGTAAAACTTCCTCATCCTGCAATCACGATGAAAAAAGCTGCAGCAAGGCAAGTTCCGGTTCAACTACTACCCCGGCCTGCTGCCAGAAGGGTTCCGGCTCAGGCTGCAGCCACGGTGGCGCTGCCAAACCTGAATAAATAATTAAAAAAGAAACGCTTAGCCCTGTGTAAAACCGCAGGGCTTTTTATTTTTAGGTAGTGAATCTCGCCTCAAAAATTGACCATACCCTGCTAAAGGCTGATACTTCGGAAAAGGAGGTTAAGAAGCTTTGCATGGAAGCAAAGCAATATGAGTTTGCTGCCGTATGTATACCGCCCTATTTTGTTAGAAAGTGCAAGGGATGGCTACGCGAGAGCAATGTAAAAATTGCCACTGTGGTGGGCTTTCCTTTAGGGTACACCCATACACCTGCAAAGGTGGAAGAGGCAAGGCGGGCTATTGACGAGGGTGCAGATGAAATTGACATGGTAATAAATATTATAGCGCTTAAAGCGGGCGATATGAATTACCTTAAAAACGAGTTAACCAGCGTGGCCACTATTACCCAACTGCGCGGCGGAAAACTTAAAGTTATATTGGAAACAGGCCTGCTTACCGAAAAAGAGATAATTACGGCATGCGAATTGTGTAAGGAGATGATGGTGGACTTTGTTAAAACCTCTACGGGTTTTGTGCAGCCGGGTGCAACTGTTGAAGTAGTTAAACTGTTACGTGCTAACTTACCCAAGAGCATTAAAATAAAGGCCAGCGGAGGCATACGCGATAAAGAATTCGCGATGCAGTTAATTGAGGCCGGTGCAGACCGTTTAGGCTGCTCTGCCAGTGTAAGCATTGTATCATGAAGATTGTACCTCTTTTTTTAGTTCTGTTTTTTACCACCCTGTTTGCAGCCGCCCAGGATACCTCCGCCGTGACTAAAAACCCCAACCTCACTGTGCATCAGGACAGTTCCCTTACAAGGCTTACCGCCGACTACAAAAACTACAACCGCCTGAAAGATGTTACAGACGGATTCCGCATACAGGTAACCTATACCGATATCCGGTCAGAGGCCTACAACAGCAAGGGCCAAATGTATAAGGAGTTCCCTGAGCTAAAGTCGTATGTGGAGTACGACCAGCCTTATTATAAGCTGCGCCTCGGCGATTTTAAAACCCGGTTAGAGGCTACTTATTACCTGCAACAGGTCATTATCCTGTATCCGGGCGCCTTTATAGTTAAAGATAAGATTGTAACAAGGTAACAACCTCGGCTCATACTTCGATTGGTACCTTCACTGCTTTTTATATTTTCGTGGCAACTATGACCATTTTAGGTATTTCGGCATTTTACCACGATTCTGCAGCAGCCATAATTCAGGACGGTAAAATAATAGCCGCAGCGCAGGAAGAGCGCTTTACACGCAAAAAACATGACCCGGGATTTCCGATAAATGCCATTAAATTTTGCTTAAAGTATTCAGGAACAAGCATAAACGAGGTAGATGCCATCGCGTTTTACGATAAGCCCTTGCTTAAGTTTGAGCGCCTGTTAGAAACCTACTATGGCTTTGCGCCTAAAGGCCTGGTTTCTTTCCTGCAATCTATCCCGGTTTGGATTCGGGAAAAGATGTTCCTGAAAACAGTTTTAAACGAAGAACTGGAAAAAATTGAAGGCTATAAAAAAGGCTCAGCTAAATTCCTTTTTCCTGAACACCACCTTTCGCATGCCGCAAGCGCCTTTTACGGCTCACCGTATAAAGAGGCTGCCATACTTACTATTGATGGTGTAGGCGAATGGGCTACTGCCTCCATTGGCGTAGGCCGTGGTAACAGCATTGAAATATTAAAGGAATTGCGCTTCCCTCATTCAGTAGGTCTGCTGTATTCTGCCTTTACCTATTTTTTAGGCTTTAAGGTTAACTCAGGCGAATATAAATTGATGGGCCTTGCGCCTTATGGCAATCCTGACTCTCCTAAAATTGCGGAGTACGTAAATACCATTAAGGAAAAACTGGTTGATATAAAGGAAGATGGTTCAATATGGCTTAACCAGGATTACTTTAACTACGCTACCGGCCTGCGCATGGTGCATGATTCCATGTGGGAAAAGCTTTTCGGCTTTAAACGCCGAGATGAAGAGGATGAATTAGAGCAACATCATTGCGATCTTGGTTATGCTATCCAAAAAGTTACTGAAGAGATTGTTTTAAAAATGGCAAATGAAGCTAAGCGGCTAACCAACTGCGATTATTTGTGCATGGCCGGTGGTGTTGCGCTTAACTGTGTAGCAAACGGCAAGCTGCTTCGTTCAAAAATATTCAAGGATGTTTTTATTCAGCCTGCTGCCGGTGATGCAGGAGGCGCTTTAGGCGCAGCACAAGCTGCCTACTATATCTACTTTAACCAGGAGCGCAAGCCATGCACCGGGCTCGATGAAATGCAGGGGGCCTATCTTGGCCCCGAATTCAGCGACCAGGATATTGAACTGGATCTGAAAAAGTTTAAAGCGTACTATACCCGCTATGCTGATTTCGACAAAATGGCCGGCGAAGTAGCAGATCTGATTAATGCAGGTAACGTAGTGGGATGGTTTCAGGGCAAAATGGAATTCGGCCCTCGCGCCTTAGGTAACCGAAGCATTTTAGGCGATGCGCGCAACCCCGAAATGCAAAAAAAGCTAAACCTGAAAATTAAATACAGGGAAGGTTTCCGCCCCTTTGCCCCATCGGTTAAAGCAGAGGCCTGCCAGGATTATTTTGAACTGGACAGCAATTCTCCTTACATGCTTATTGTAGCGCCTCTAAAGGAATCGCGCCGCAAAAAAATGCCGGAAGGGTACAACAGTATGCCTTTGTTAGAGCGTTTATATGTGCTGCGTTCAGACCTACCGGCAATAACCCACATCGATTTTTCAGCCAGGGTGCAAACCATACATAAAGAAACCAACGAACGCTATTGGAAATTGCTGGATACCTTTCAGCAAAAAACCGGTTACGGCGTAATGGTAAATACCAGCTTTAACGTGCGCGGCGAACCACCTGTGTGCACTGCTGAAGATGCCTACAAGTGCTTTATGAGAACCGAAATGGATTATCTTGTTGTAGGCAATTACCTGCTTGATAAAAAAGCACAAAAGGAATGGAAGGAGAAGGATGACTGGAAACAGGAATTTAAATTAGATTAGAATAAAATAAACACAGATGGATTTTTTAAAAGACCTTTGGCAGTTTTTAAGCGAGCGGAAGAAGTGGTGGTTGTTACCTGTAATAGTTGTGCTGCTGTTGATTGGTGTATTGATTGTATTTGGTGGCGGCTCGGCTGTGGCACCGTTTATTTATACCCTGTTTTAAAATGAAAAGTAATTTAAACCGAGAGAAGGAAGTTGAAACCATCTTAACCATATGCATTGGTTTAGTGGTAATTTTTCTGGTTAGCGAAAGGCAACTTTTGGCCGGTAGCCATAAAAAAGCTTTACTGGGCGTTGCCGTAATACTGGGTGCTATTGGCCTGTTCTCAAAGGTGCTGACTACCTACGTTGCCTGGGCATGGATGAAACTTAGCGAAGTGCTGGGGATGATAATGCCTAAAGTTATTTTAAGTATTGTTTTCTTCCTGTTCCTTTTTCCGGTTGCCATGCTTACACGCTTGTTTTCAAAACGCAATTTTCTTCAGCTAAAGAAAACGGGTGAATCTTACTACTTCGATAGAAAACACAAATACACCGCTGCCGATTTGAAAAATACCTGGTAACAGGTTATTACCATGAAAAAAAAGCTGCTCGACCTTCTGGTTTTTCTGGTGCTGGCGTTTGTCCTTTTCGGCATCACTGCCGTTATTTCCAGGGTTTTGGTATTGGTACACTTAAAATCGGTTGCCGATAGCTTTGTCTTTAGCACCTTAATCCGCCTTTTCCGTGCGGGCATTATTCTGTTTTTTCTGGTGGGTATTACCTACAAATGGCTATGGAGCCGCGAGAAATTACAGCATACAAGCGGCAAGGTCATTTTCAGCAGCCTGCTGTTTTTCCTTTTCCTTTTCATCACCAGCCTTTATTACCTACTGGTTGATTTTGCGCCACAGTATTACAGCGCTGTTAAACAGTTTTACAATACCGAAACTTTTATTGAGGGCGAACCCTACCAGGCAGATGCGCAACTGGGTTTCTCCTTTAAACCTTCAAACCAGGTATACCGGGTATCAAAAAAAACCGGCCAAAAAGATACCATTCTTAAAACCGATGAAAACAGTTGCCGCGTAGCTTTTGATTTTAAACCATCCGACTTAAGCCGCCGCCCGCTTATTATGTTCCTGGGCTGCTCCTTTACTTACGGCCACGGTATTGATAACCCTGAAAACACCTTTGCGCATAAATCCAGTACGGCCTTTGGCGGTTACCCCGTTAACTTTGCCGTGGCGGGTTACGGCTTATCGCAAATGCTTATGCGCACACAAACTATGGTGCCTAAGTTAAAGCCGGATGTTGTGGTGGTGCAGTACTCCCCATGGCTTGTAGACCGCGCTACGGCCTATTATATCCCTAACGAGCCGCTGAAGCTCACCACCTCCTACTTTACTGCCGATAACGGCTCTATTAGTTTCTGTAAGCCTGCTTTTGAAACAAGGCAGTATTCTTCTACCATGCTCAAGTACCGCCTTACCCCTCCTTCTGCCGCTAACTATATTGCCTTTTTGTTTGAGGTGGCAGCACCTGCTTTTTACCACGATGTTTTTGCGCGTATGGGCTTAACCGTTAAAGAATGGCTGCACCTTACCCCAAAGCCCGCTAAGGACAAAAAAGCCGTTGAGAAATATGTGTATGACCAGATATACGAAACCTGCCGTCAAAACGGTGCAAAAATGGCGGTACTTAATCTGGGTAACCCGGTTTACACCAAGGACTCTCACCGCTTGTTAAGCGATAAAGAAGATGTGATTTTCGTAGAGGCTGATTCAGTATTATGGAGCAGAGTAAGTGATTCCCTTTCTTATGACCGCGCCTATTGTTTTTGGAAACCCAATGGCACAGACTCAGTTGTATCAGACAGGCACCCCAGCTATAACGCCCATTCAGTTATTGCTGAAACAATAATTGCGGCATTAAAACCCCGCCTTGCACCTACCGACACAGCAACATCTAAATAACCTCAGACTTACAAAATAAAAGGGCGGCTCCAGCTGGAGCCGCCCTTTTATTTTTATGCTTAAGCCTTAGCTTATTTCGCACCTCTTTCAACACGCTTAAACGCTAAAACGGTTAAACCGCTTTCAGCAGAACCTAATACCTGTTGAACGGTTTGGCTGCCATCCTTTACGAAAGCCTGTGTAAGCAGGGTGTTTTCTTTAAGGTAAGTGTTAGCAGCACCTTCGGCAATTTTATCCAAAATGTTAGCAGGTTTGCCGGCAGCAGCAGCCTTTTCGCGGGCTACAGCTTTTTCTCTTTCCAGCACATCAGCGCTAACTGATGAAGCATCAACGGCAATAGGGTTCATTGCCGCAATCTGCATTGCAACATCCTTACCTACGGCAGTAATAGCATCGTTCAGCGGTTTGTTTAAAGCTACCAATACGCCAATTTTGTTGCCCATGTGGTTGTAAGCTACAACGCCTTCGCCTTCTATGCTCTCATAAGCAGAAACGTTAATCAACTCACCAATAGCAGAAACTTTCTCCTGCAATACATCCTTTACGCTGGCACCGCCAATAGTAAGGGCCAATACATCATCGGCCGATTTAGAACCTGCGGCCAAAGCCGAATCGGCAATAGAGTTAGCCAGTTTTACAAACTCTTCGTTTTTAGCAACAAAATCCGTTTCGCACGAAAGGTAAACCACTACACCCTTTTTATTATCAGATGAAGTTTTGGCAATTACCACACCTTCGCCGGCTGCACGGCCTGCACGTAACTCAGCTACTTTAGCACCTTTTTTGCGCAAAAAATCAATGGCTTTTTGAACGTCGCCACCGGCTTCAGTTAAAGCCTTTTTGCAATCCATTAAACCTGCACCGGTTAAGTTTCTTAATTCGTTTACTTGAGCTGCTGTAATATTCATTTTATTATTTGTTTTTATTTGTTCTTTAATTCTTTTAAAAGCTGCGGTTAAATCAGCAAACTTCTTTTAAATGAAGAAGCCAAGCTTTATCAAACTTGGCAACTTCTTATTTTATAAGCCTTAAGGCCTTAGTCAGTTACAGCTTTTTTAACTGCACCACCACTGCTTGTACCACGGTTGCCACCGGTACGGCTGCGGCCGTTACCACCACCACTGCGCTTGCGGCGTTGTGCGGCTCCTTTGTTTTCGCCATCGCCACCTTCTTCTTCACCAACTTCCATATCAAAGTTGTCTCTGTCGCTGCCGTCTTCTTCTTCCTGGTCTATACCTTCCTGGCTTGCAGCGCGCTCTGCCAAACCTTCGGCAATAGCATCAGCAATGTAGTTGGTAAGTAAGGCAATTGAAGTAGCTGCGTCATCGTTACCCGGTATGGCGAAATCAATTTTAGTTGGATCGCTGTTGGTATCAACTATACCCAGGGTATTAATGTTAAGGCGCTGTGCTTCTTTAAGAGCGATATTCTCATGGATAATATCTACCAGGAATAAAGCGGCAGGCACACGGTTCATTGCCGCAACACCACCCAGTACTTTTTCCATTTTCTCTTTTTCGCGGGTTAAAACCAGCTTTTCCTTTTTGGTTACGCTTTCCAGGGTACCATCGCCTAACATCTTCTCGATGTTCTGCATCTTCTTGATGCTCTTGCGAATGGTAGTGAAGTTCGTTAACATACCACCTAACCAACGTTCAGTAACGTAAGGCATGTTTACACGCTGTGCAGCCTGTTTAACCACTTCTTTCGCCTGTTTTTTGGTAGCAACAAACAGGATTTTACGTCCGCTGCGGGCAATTGCTTTTGCAGCCTGTGCAGCTTCTTCCAGTTTGTCGATGGTACGGTTAAGGTCAATAATATGTATGCCTTTAATTTCACCGAAAATGTACGGTAACATTTTAGGGTTCCATTTGCGGCGCAGGTGCCCGAAGTGTACTTGCGCTTCCAATAAGGCTTTATGTTCTGGTCTTTGCATATCTTTTCTGTTAAATATGTTATTACTAAAGGATTAACGCTTAGAGTATTGCTCTCTCTTACGGGCTTTGCGTAAGCCGGTCTTTTTACGCTCAACTTTACGGGCATCGCGGCGTAGCAGCTTGGCCTTCTTTAAAGCAGGGCGTTTTTCCGGGTTATCAATAATCAAAGCGCGTGATATAGCTAATGCTACTGCCTCGGCCTGGCCTTTGGCGCCACCGCCGAAAACGTTAATTGAAATATCAAAGCGGCCTTCGCTTTCTGATGTTTTTAACGGAGCCTCTACCTTGTTTTGAAGGTAAACTACCGGAAAGTAATCTTTATACTCCTTACCATTAACGGTAATGATGCCGCTGCCGGCTTTTACGTTAGCGCGGGCAACAGATGCTTTTCTTCTTCCTACTGTAATTTTTTCCATGTTATAATTAGGATTTAGGATTATGCCAGTTGTTTTGGTTTGTTAGCCAGGTGAGGGTGTTTGTCATCGGCATAAACAAACAACTTACGGAACATTTTGCGTCCTAATGAGCTTTTGGGCAACATACCTTTTACAGCATGCTCAATAAGCCTGTTTGGATTCTTGTCCAACAAATCTTTAGGAGCGGTATGGCGCTGGCCGCCCGGGTAACCGGTATAACGCACTAAGTAACGATCGGTTAATTTTTTACCGGTCATACGCACTTTGGCGGCGTTAATAATGATTACAAAATCGCCCGTATCGGTGTTAGGGGTAAAGGTTGCTTTGTGTTTGCCACGTAAAACAGACGCTACTTTAGAAACCATACGGCCTAAGGTTTTGCCCTCTGCATCTACGATAAACCACTCGCGCTTTACTTCGCTTTCTTTTACCGTGCGGGTGTTATAACTGCGTGATTGCATAATTCTCTGCTTTTGTTTTCTTTTTTAGAAAAGGAGCGCAAATGTAGAATTATACCCCGCTTTACGCAACAATTTGCTTTAAATATTTCAAGGGGCCTACGTAAATAACTGAAAATGAGGGCATAAATTGACAACTTTTTTAAGCATGAAGGCTTTAAATCAGCAGTTTGGTGGCATGGCTTTTTTACAGAAGGGCTGGTTCACTTATTTATTAATGCCCAAAAAACCGCGTTATGGAAGACAAAAAAGATATTGTTAAGGAGCTAAACGCCCTGGTTGAAATCAATGACGACCGCGTAGAAGGTTACAAAAAAGCCCTTAAAGAAACAGAAGACCAGGATTTGAAAGAAGTATTTAAAAGTATGGCCGAGCACAGTTTTAAGTTTAGAAACGAGTTGGCCGATGAAATAATCAAGGCCGGAGGCGAGCCAACTTCGGGCACCTGCAACAGCGGCAAATTATACCGCGCCTGGATGGATATACGTACTGCTTTAAGCAGTAAGGACCGTAAGGCCATTTTAAGTTCGTGCGAGTTTGGCGAGGACGCCGCCCTTGAACGCTACAAAGACACCCTTAAAAAAGATGGACTGGCTGAAAGTGTACGCAACATGATAACCAGCCAAAAAGGCCTGCTTCAGCAGGACCACAAAAAGATAAAGGCCATGCGTAACTCAGAAAAGGCCTAAGCGTGTATAGAGCGAATGAGGAATTGAGTTATCAGGGGGAGGTTTTCTTCCCCTGCATTTTTTTCAGGTTCCGCTTCGGGGTTTTTATCGGCATTTACCTGCTCCTCCTCTTTCTTAACAACGGGCAGTTTCTTTCCTTCATCGCGTTTTGCGGCTTCCTTTTCCATAACTGTAGTTTACTAATGCGCTGCAAAAAATATTCCCACAGCTTTGAGGTATTAGCGGAATAAACTTCCGCTTTTAGGAGGGCAACCATTGCTACTGCTATTTCAAATCAATAACTACATTAGCCGCAAACATCAGCAACGCATATGCGCCCTCGTATAATTCTTTTCACTCTTTCTGTTTGTGCTGTAATAGCACTGGCTGCCTGTAAAAAGGAAACCATTAATACAGATTACCTGCAAAACCAAAGTCGGTACATCAGCAACCCCGCCAGCCTGGTAAACGGGGTGTCCGTGGTTTTTGGGTCAGATAGTATTTTTTATAGCGATGGCCAACCCGCTGGTAGCTGGCGCAAAACCGCCGATACGCACGTATTTTTACGTGCCAACTTCGGTGGTGCCGATTCTATAGAGTTTGATATCCTTGACCTTAGAGCCGATTTCCTGAAATTTAGAATTACCAAGAGCAACCTAAACGCCCAGGAAAACCAAATAGTAGAAGCCGATACAATTCCATAAAATCTAAAGCGCTTAATGCAAACAAAAACGGCAACCTAAGGGTTGCCGTTTTTGTTTTGTCACTTACCTGCTAGTTATTGCTTCTAAAACTAAGCATTACCCAATCGGTACCATCCCACACAAAAGTGGCTGCATCCTGCGGGTCAAACAGTAACGATGCACTACCGGTTTGTGTGTTGGTTCCGGCTTGTGTATCCTCATCAATCATTTCAAATTGGTCAGTTAGTGTTCCGTTGCTGGTAATTATAAGTATTTGGCCAATCTCAAGGCCATCGCTTAATATAACAGTGCGGTTAGTGCCTGTGGCAACATTGCTGTTTAAACGAATATAAGATTCGTTGCCTACGGTTATTAACTGGTTATCGTTGCTTACAACTATAGCAGTTGAAATAATAGAAACACCGCCGTCCACAGCAAGTTTGGTATCAGGGTCGGCATTATTAATACCTACATTCCCGTCACGGCTTATACGCATACCTTCACCTAATGAGCCAGCTGAGTTACGCGTAAAGAAAGAAAGACGGCCCGGCATTACTGTGCCGTTTCCGGTAGAATCCATTTCTCCAACTACACCGGCCACTTCAGTATAACCGGTACCATCGTACGCATCAAATTCTATTTGCCCCAAATCTGCACCGCTGCCCGGTACCGATGGTGCGCTTAAGGTGCCGTAAGACTTTTGTAACACAATGTTTGCCGGAACAACAGTGGATGATGAAGCATTACGTAGCACAAAACCGTCTTCGGTTGTTCCGTTGGTAGCAATTTCCATTTTTGCATTTGAATAGGTTTTACCAACAGCAGTTACACCTATACCAACTTTAGGAAACTGGGAACTATCGCCCAAAATTATATTGTTTGAGGCAGATACCAGGGCATTATAACCTATGGCAGTTACATTAGTAAGGGATGTTGAACCTGAAGTTACATCCGCCTCAGCCCCTAAGAAAGTATTTTTACTACCCGTAAAAATATTGTTACCTGCAAGGTGACCCAGGATAGTATTGTCATCTCCACCGCTTACTCCTACACCCGTACCATAACCTACAAAGGTGTTATTGTTAGCGCTGTCCGAAGCCAACTCTGCTCCATCGCCTGAGAAAGCACCTATAAACACGTTTTCATCACCGTTAGTCCGTAAGTTTCCGGCCGAGGCGCCCATATACACATTCCCTTCGCCTTTTACTGACTGCGCTCCTGCAAGTTGGCCTACATAGGTATTCGATGCTGCAGTGTTCAGCTGGCCTGCTGCAGCTCCTACATAGGTATTACCACCTGCAGTAGTGTTACTGTAGCCCGCTGAGTTGCCAATAAATACATTGGAGCCGCCGGTGGTGTTAAAGTAACCTGCAAGGCTACCCATTGCCGTATTACTTGTGCCGGTAGTATTACGGTTAAGGGCCCTGTTGCCTACGGCAGTTAGTCCTGCTGATAAATTGGAATACAAGGAGCTATCACCTATAGCTACGTTTACGGTACCCGCAGAAGACGAGAAGCTGGCATAACTACCTATAGCAATGTTACGCGAACCGTTGGTGTTGCTAAACGCGGCGCTGTCGCCTAAAGCTACGTTATAAATGCCGCCTGTATTTGTATACAAGGCAGAAGTACCTACAGCTGTATTAGAGCGGCCGGCTGTATTGGCTGTCATAGCCAGCATGCCAATGGCTACGTTGTAACTTCCGGTACTTAAACCGCCGTAAGCTGAGTTACCCAATGCTACGTTACCGATACCAGTTGTATTTAAGCGGCCTGTGAATGAGCCAACAAAAGTATTATTGGCGGCAGTGGTATTAAGGCCTGCCTGGTAGCCAAAGAAAGTGCCACCGTTTACCACATCAATTAAACCGGAACGGATGTTATTTGCACGCAATGTAAGGCTTATGTTATCTGTTGTACCAACAAAATTGGTAGCGGCGTTTGTACCGCTATTGCCATTCAAACTCCATGCCGTGCCTGCACCAGGTGCAGTCCAGTTAGGCCCGCTGGCTGTATAGGTCAATACATCTCCGGTGGTGCCAGAAGGCATAGCGCGCATATCGCCATTGGCATCCGCAAACATTAACTTATCGGTTGCGGCAGTAGGTGTGGTAATAAATGAACCACCGGTGGCTACCCCGCTATAACGCATGCCGCTGGTTAAGCCTGAAAGATGGAACCTGCGCTGAGGAGATGTAGTGGCTATGGCCAGTGTATCCTGTATGTGAACTTTGCCTGATCCGTTTTGAAGAGTGTTACCAAAATAGCCTGCCCAGTTTACAGAACCCACGGAATATGCCGAGGCATTAACGCCATAGTTAGTTGGCGCTCCTGAAGCAACCCCTGAAAGAGCTGTATTACTGGTACCGGCGGGACCTATTGCGCTGCCAGCAACACCCGTAGCAAATGTTGCACCGGAAGTATTGAAACCGAATACCGCACTCGTACTAGTGGCTGAGTTTGAATTTGGAACCTGGAAGTAACCGGCCTGTACGTTTCCGGCCAGTGAGCGCTCTGCAGTAACTAACATACCTTGGTTTGCTCCGCCCGATAGACCCGTATTCCTATTCTCCACCCTTACGGATGGTAAGTTACTGCTAGCTGTTGTGTATACTACATGCAACGGATACCCGGGTGCGTTTGTTCCTATACCCACGTTAACATTGGAGATAGCGCCATTAATGCCGCTGATACTACCTAAAACCATTGCATTGCTGGTGTCCACCTGTGAATTCCAACCAATGGCGGTAGCATTATTTAAACCTGCAGAGCCTACGTTAGCGCTATCGCCTAAGGTAGTTATACGTGTACCTGTTGTATTGCTATAGGCGGCACTGCGGCCTATAAAGGTATTGCTAAAGCCCGTGGTAGTGTTTTCGCCCGCTAAAGTACCAATCATGGTATTGTTTTGCGCGGAAAAAGAGTTCATGTCATAACCGGCCTGAAATCCTACCAATACGTTGTTTACACCGCCACCGCTAAAACCGGCCTGCGCACCAACAATGGTGGCATTACCTGCACTGTGGTTTTTACCGGCCTCGCTGCCTATAATGGTTTGCAGCCCGGGATTTACTGTGGAATAACCGGCCATATATCCTATATGGGTGTTATTAGCTGAGTTTGCATTGTTTGCCCCGGCCTTATATCCAAGTAAGGTATTTTGGGCAGAGCTGATAAATCTTGCCCCGGCGCTATCACCAATGGCTACGTTAAACGAGGTAGTGGTAGCGTTAGTGCCCGCTTTATGCCCAATAAATATGTTGCTGCCACCACTGGTAAGGTTTCTTCCGGCACTATCGCCTATGGCAATGTTATCTGTGCCGCTTGTAATGGAGTTAAGTGTGTTAGTACCATAAGAGAAGTTGCCCAGCAACTGGTCAATTTTTCCGGCCTGTATATTGTTTACCCTGAAACTCAGCGGAACATTATCCGTTGTTCCAACAAAATTGGTCCCATCCACGGTGCCTGCATTTCCGGTTAAGCTCCATGCCGTGTTAGTTCCAGCCGAGGCATAACTTCCGTTATTAAAACCGCTTACCACCCAACGGCTGATAGTGGCATTATAAATAAACATAACACTTCCGCTATCGGCAACCGTCAAAGGTCCGTTTCCGGTAATTATCCGGTTAGCAGCCGATGACAGCGAATCGGGCACAACAGTCATTGTTTGGCTGGTATTATTATAGAGCACTAATAGCTTGCCATCATAACCGGGTGTAAAGCCCGTAACCCTAAACGCTGCACTTGGGCCGGTAATTCGGAAGTAGGTAAATGTATCTACGGCAATATCGGCATTAACACCATTGGTAAGGCTTAAACTCTTTTGTTGCAGGGCCAGGTCTCCACGCACCGTTAAACGAACATCCGGTGTAGTATCGCCAATGCCAACAAAACCACGGTTTACCAATAGGCCGTAATTATCATTCATGGCATTAAAATAACCTGCTGCACCTTTATTGTTACCGGTATGGTTTAACCACGAATAAACGCCGTAAGCACGGGAGTTGGTGCCGGTATCACTTACACTTATATAAGCTCCATAGGTTTTAGCATTTGCGTTATTCTGGCCAACGCTTATATCAATACCTGCGGTAGTTACGTTAGTGTTATTTGATTTATAACTTATATCTGAAACAAATGATTTATTTTCAGTAATCTGGGTATAACCTGCATTACTTGATGCAGATAGCACAGAATGATAGCCGTAGTTAATGTTAGCCGGCACTACGCCATATTCAATACCCGAGTAATAACCGGTTCTTGGGCCTCCCTGCCCTGCAAACTGTTGCACATAAGCGCCATAACTGTTTATGCCATCAGGTAACAGATAAATACCGAAGGCAGTATCGTTAGCAAAGGCAGGTGTAGTAGTAACATCAAAATAACCTCCATAAGCATTGCCCGCCGAACTGCTGGTAGTATTTGTTGCCGTAACAGATATACCCGTTATTGAAGGAGCATTCGCTCCTGTAGTATTAAATGCTGCTGCAATGTTTGCTGCCGAAGCACTGGAGTTAGCAACCAATAAACGTGTTCCGCTTACCGGAGCAATACCTATACCCACATTACCTGCACTGCTTACGCGCATGCGCTCTGTATTACTCGTGCGCGTAACAAAATCTATAGCGTCAATAGTGCCTATAAAGTTGGTGGTTGCAACAGTACCTGTGTTACCGGTAAGCCCCCAGGCGTTAGATGAGCCGGCTGGGCCGGTAGGGCCGGTTACACCAACGCCGGTTGCGCCTGTAGCACCGGTAGAGCCTGTGCTGCCAGTGGCTCCGGTGGAACCTGTGGAGCCGGTTGCCCCGGTACTTCCAGTGGAGCCGTTTGCTCCGGTAGAGCCCGTGCTGCCAGTAGCTCCTGTGGAACCTGTGCTGCCGGTTGAGCCAGTTGCACCAGTTGCACCTGTGGCGCCGGTTGCGCCGGTAGTGCCAGTAACTCCAACGGCCGACCAGGCAGGCGCCCCACTGCCATTGATGGTTAACACATTGCCTGCGGCGCCATTATTGATAGCTCTTAAATCGCCGTTTGCATCAGCAAACATTAGTTTATCCGTTGTTGCCGAAGGTGCAGAAATAAACGAGCCGCCTGTTGCAACACCGCCATAACGCATACCGCTGGCAGAACCCGCTAAATGGAACCGGCGTAAAGGAGATGTAGTATTTATAGCTAAGGTATCGCCAATATAGACCTTACCTGTTCCGGCAGTGCCGTTACCAAAATAACCCGCCCAGCTGTTAGTGCCTGGGGGGGAGATTGCGCTAACTCCATAATTACTGCTACCACCGCTGGCGGTAAAGAAACCCCCATAGTTAGTGCTTGCATTTGATCCACCGCCTATTACACCGTAGTTGGTAGAGCTGGCTCCAGTGCCATTAGCTGTGCTTATAACCCCAAAACGGTCGAGCCCTGCCGTGCTTATGTTAGCCGCGTTAACAGCTGCGGAAGGAGCCACTCCGCTAACCACACTTACATTAACGGTGGCTGATATAGCTTTTAAATCGTTAGTCGCAGTTGTTGAACTGGCACTAATCTCAAAGGCCGTGCCTTGCGATAAATCAGTGGAATTATAAAGGAGGCGGGCACCACGTATTTGCGGGCCAGCATAATTTAGGTCGAGAAGATAAACTGGGGTTGCAGTACCAATTCCCACATTACCCAGGCTGTCAAATATTACGCGCTGTGTATTGTTTGTACGGAAACGCAACGAATGGTTATCAATAGTACCCACAAAATTTGTTCCGTTGGTACCTGTATTGCCGGTAAGCCCCCACGCATTTAATGCACCATCTAAACCAGTAGCTCCTGTTACGCCAGTTACACCCGTTGCTCCTGTAATACCTGTTGCACCAGTGTTGCCAGTAGCTCCTGTTGAGCCGGTTGAACCTATAGCGCCAGTGGCCCCTGTTGAACCTGTAGCCCCAGTAACACCTGTAGTGCCAGTGGCACCAGTAGAACCGGTTGCCCCTGTACTTCCAGTGGAGCCGGTTGCGCCTGTTGCGCCTGTGTTTCCAGTGGCCCCTGTACTTCCAGTGGAGCCTGTGCTTCCTGTTGCTCCTGTTGAGCCAGTAACACCTGTTGTGCCAGTGGCACCAGTAGAACCCGTTGCACCTGTAGTTCCATTTAATCCATTATTACCTGTTGGGCCGGTAGGGCCGGTAGCACCATCAGCACCATTGTTTCCGTTAGCACCTGTGGCTCCCGTAGGGCCTGTTACACCAACACCTGTAGCTCCAGTTGCACCTGTTGTGCCTGTAGTTCCTGTAGCACCTGTTGCTCCTGTGGAACCTGTGCTTCCTGTTGCTCCTGTTGAGCCAGTAGCACCTGTAGAACCCGTCGCACCAGTAGTTCCATTTAATCCATTATTACCTGTTGGGCCGGTTACTCCTGCACCTGTGGCGCCGGTAACACCGGTTGGGCCTTGTGGGCCGGTAGCACCATCAGCACCATTGTTTCCGTTAGCGCCTGTGGCTCCCGTAGGGCCTGTTACACCAACACCTGTAGCTCCAGTTGCTCCTGTTGAGCCAGTAGCACCAGTAGAACCCGTCGCACCAGTAGTTCCATTTAATCCATTATTACCTGTTGGGCCGGTAGGGCCGGTTACACCTGCACCTGTGGCGCCGGTAACACCGGTTGGTCCTTGTGGGCCGGTAGCACCATCAGCACCATTGTTTCCGTTAGCGCCTGTGGCTCCCGTAGGGCCTGTTACACCAACACCTGTAGCTCCAGTT